>OKOC01000003.1_pt1 | contig 249509 bp, 207 predicted proteins | sample 1612271 | NCBI WGS metagenome assembly OKOC01 (sample SAMN04436788, study PRJEB24849) | human gut metagenome | biome: human gut; feature: NICU; material: stool | host: Homo sapiens | place: USA: Saint Louis, MO | collected 2011-05-15
GCATGTGTTAAGCACGCCGCCAGCGTTCGTCCTGAGCCAGGATCAAACTCTCCAATGAAAAAATATCACCCACCCACACACACAATGCAGGCAACGGTGTCACAAGAGAATCCAAAACACTAACCCCAAACACTGACCAAAAAAATCAGTCCATGTCCAGAATCACAAAGGAATTCATAAACAAATCCGACACATCGATAGATGCATCAAAAAATCATTGACTATCAAAGACACACTGTTGAGTTCTCAAGCATCACACCCACCAGAACAACCCCACCAACAAGCAGGACCACCCCGAGGCGACCCGACCAACCCTACCACACCAACCCCAACCCCGCAAAACCCGCGGTATCAAGATCAGCCAGCAAAACCAGCCAAACCGTGCCACCACCCCGAAAAGCAGCGACCCGACCAACTTTACCGGATCAACCCTGAATGTCAAATCCAGGAATTCACCAGGGAAATCACCATCAAGAAAACCATCCAGTCATTCCCAGCCCCCTCCAACAAGGGAACCCGCAGAAGCCTAAACACTCTTCAAACAATCGTCAAATCGTGTCACCAACAATCCCACAACAGGACCATCAGCACTTCCACCAGCCCACACCCACCGGGCGCCGGGCCGAGAGATAACACTGCCACAACCACACCCTCAACGCAAGTCGGGCTGATTCAGGACTCGAACCGCCCCACCGTCCGGCCGCGTCACGGTTGCGTTTGGTGGGTAAATACAACCGTCCGGGGACCACCGCAGACACGGTGATCCCCGGACGGATCCGACATGGAGGTGCTCAGCGGGTCAACGCACCCACCGTCTTCTTGCCTCGACGCACCAACGCCACTCGACCACATAGGAAGTCATCGTCACTCAGACGCTGATCCGGATCAGTCACCTTGACGTTGTTGAGGTATGCGCCGCCCTCTGTCACGGCCCGCTTGCCGGCAGACTTGGTGTCGACGATTCCAGCCGCAACCATGGCGTCAACGATTGTCGGGTACTCGCCACCCTCATGATGGGCAGCACCCAGCTCGTCAGCCAGGGAAACCACCGTTTTCTCGTCGAGGTCACGCAACTCACCGCGTCCGAAGATGGCCTGAGCAGCAGCCTGCGCAGCCTTGCGCTGCTCCACACCATGGACAAGATCAGTGAGGTCGTCGGCCAAGCAGTGCTGAGCAGCACGACGCCACGGCTCCTCCTCGGTCTTGCGAGCCAGCTCCTCGATCTCCTCACGGGAGCGCGGGCTGAAGATCTTGAGGTACTCGATGACCTTCGCGTCCTCTGCATTGAGGAAGAACTGGTGGAAGGCGTAGGCGCTCGTCAATTCCGGATCGACCCAGACCGTTCCGGACTCAGTCTTGCCGTACTTGGTGCCATCAGCCTTGGTCAACAGCGGGGTCACCAGACCGTGCACGACGTCACCGGTCGTCCTGCGGATGAATTCTGCACCCGCTGTGATGTTCCCCCATTGATCCTGAGCACCGGTCTGCAAGGTGCAGCCATAGCGCCTGTGCAGCTCGTAGAAGTCGAGCGCCTGAAGCAGGACGTAGCTGAACTCGGTGTACGAGATGCCGCTCTCGAGACGTCGGGCCACGACGTCGCGGGCAAGCATCCGGTTGATGGAGAAGTACTTGCCGACGTCACGCAGGAAGTCCAACGCGGTGTACTCGACCGTCCAGTCGTAGTTGTTGACGATCCGAGCGGCGTTCGGGCCCTCGGTGTCAACGTACTTGCTCACCTGCTCCTTGATGGACTCGACCCACTCGGCGACGACCGCATGGTCGTTCATCTGACGCTCACCCGTCATCTTCGGATCACCGATGAGACCAGTCGCCCCACCAACGAGAAGCAACGGCTTGTGACCGCGTTCCTGCAGGGCCCGCACCAGCATCAACTGAACGAGGTGACCAATGTGAAGGCTCTTGGCAGTTGGGTCGAAACCCACATAGAAGGTGACGGGTCCTTGGGCGAGGTGGGCCTCCAATGCCTCGCGGTCGGTGGAATCGGCTACCAGCCCTCTCCACTCCAGGTCGTCCAACAGATCCGACACGTCATATTCCTCTCGTCTGCGACCCCACGTGGAGTCGACCGGACGTCAGTCTACCGACACAGCTCTCTGCACTGCCCCCACGTTCGCTCAGGCTTGCACCGGGCGCGAGAGTATCTCGGCGGGAACACCACTGACGGCCATCTGTGAGAAGGCGCCCGCGAGCTCTCCGGCGTCGACCCCGGTGGCGCACATCAGAGCGATGGTGTCGTCCCCGGCAATCGTTCCCAGGATGATGTCCAGGCCCGCCTTGTCGATGGCAGATCCGTAGTACTGGGCAGCACCCGGCGGGGTCTTGAGCACCACGAGGTACTCATTGTTTTGCACCCCGGTGCACAGCTCCTTGGTCATTCGTGCCAGCTTGATCCATGCCGGCGAGCCCGTGGTCACATCCGAGGGGTGCTCTCCCTCAGGAATTGAATAACACGGGTTTCCGACATGATCACGCCCTCGGACGGCTCCGATCTCGACAAGGTCACGGGAAAGGGTACCTTGAGAGGCGACGAAGCCTTCCGAGGCCAGAATCTCGCCCAACTCAGCTTGGGAGGAAATCCTTCCCTCCTGAATCAAGGCGCGGATGCGGGCGTGCCGCGCTGCGCGTGAGGTCGGCGCCAAGTGCCCCTCGCCCATGGAACCTCCTTAGATCACGCACCATTGGACCGACTGCTAAATTTTCGACAGACCACATAAGTATGCATCAATACAGCGGCCCGAGTCCAACCACGACTCAGAGGACGCTCTCCATACCCGCAATGAAGATTGCCAGCGCGAGGTCGAAATCCGCCTCTTGCCGGGCGAGATCGGTCTCCCCCATGACGCCCAGGTCGTGCAACTGGGTGCGGGTCTGCTCCTCCATGGTGTGGCCCAGAACGAGATGCACGATGGCCCGCGAAACTCCCCCGGCACGATCAGCACCGAAGCCGTGAGCCGCCAGGAACTGGCGCAACATCACGGTGGGATCGACCTCCCCCAGCCCCACCGAGATCGTGGAGGCAACCAGTTCCGCCCCGTCGCGGTGAGCCAGCAAGGTCTTTCGGAAGCACCTCGCCCACTCGTCAACCCCATCAGCCAAGTCTGACTCTGCAGCCGGAACCGACGTAGGCCCTCCCCCAACTGACAGGATCTCGTCACTCACCGCTGCCAACAGGCTCTGCTTGTTCGCGACGTGCCAGTACAGAGCGCCAGCCTTGACGCCAAGCCGTTCAGCCAACCGGCGCATGGAGAGGTCACCGAGCCCGTAGGTGTCGAGGATCTCAACTCCCGCCCGGACGACGTCCGCCTTGGTCAGGCTCACGGTGACTCCTCGAACTCGATGACACTTTTTGTCGGGGGTGGCCCACGTCGACCGAACCTCATGGACTACATTGAACCCCGTTCAATCCTGAACGGTGTTCAGGACGTCTCCAGTCTCGGAAGGACCAGAACATTGCTGAATCTAGCCGACATGACCGAGCGCGGCCTGAGAGGGGAGTCGATCACCCGCGAGGAGGCTCTCGAGATCCTTCGCAGCAGTGATGAAGAACTCATGTCGATCATCGCCGCTGCCGGAAAGATTCGTCGCCACTTCTTCGACAACCGGGTGCGCCTCAATTACCTGGTCAACCTCAAGTCGGGACTGTGCCCCGAGGACTGCTCATACTGCTCGCAGCGCCTGGGGTCTCGTGCCGAGATCATGAAGTACTCCTGGGCCGACCCCGAGAAGGTGCACGAGGCCGTCGAGGCTGGTATCGCCGGCGGGGCCCGTCGCGTCTGCATGGTGGCCTCCGGACATGGCCCCTCCACGCGAGACGTCGAGCGCGTCAACGGCATGGTGCGCTCCCTCAAGGCAGACCATCCCGACGTCGAGGTCTGCGTCTGTCTGGGCTTCGTGGACGACGAGAAGGCCGCCTCCATCAAGGAGGCCGGCGCCGACGCCTACAACCACAACGCAAACACCGCTCGCTCCCACTACGACGAGATCTGCACCACCCACTCCTACGAGGACCGCATGGACACCGTCGAGGTCCTCAAGCGCAACGGCCTCTCCCCCTGCTCGGGCGTCATCGCTGGCATGGGCGAGACCGACGAGGAATTCGTCGACGTCATCTTCGACCTGCGTGAGCACGGCGTCGACTCGGTGCCCGTCAATTTCCTGCTGCCCTTCGAGGGAACTCCGCTCGCCGGTGGCGCCCAGCACATCACCCCGCAGTGGTGCCTCAAGCGTCTGGCCATGGTCCGCTTCGTCCATCCGGACTCCGAGGTGCGTGCTGCCGCCGGACGCGAGCAGCACATCCGTACCATGCAGCCACTGGCCCTCGAGGTCGTCAACTCCATCTTCCTGGGCGACTACCTCACCAGTGAGGGCGCTGCCGGCGCTGCCGACCTGCAGATGATTCAGGATGGCGGCTTCGTCCCTGAGGGGGCCGACGGACAGCCCATGGTTCACACCACCGTCGATTCGTACCAGTCAGCTGACCTGCCCATCAACGCGGTTCCGATCCGTCACCGTGGCGTTGGCAGTGAGGTTCCGGCAAACGCCTGAGCCACACCCATCCAGATCTCAGCACACGCCTGAACACAGCATGGGGGGCCGACGTCATGTCGGCCCCCCATGGCAGGTATCGAATAGATATCAGGACCTCAGCTGGGCTCCACACGCCTCCTCGGCGCGGGCTACCGCAGCGTCGCGAGCCTCGGCAGCCTCGGCATCGGTGAGAGTCCGGTCAACAGCGCGCAGACGAAGGTTGAAGGCCAGGGACTTGTGTCCCTCACCGACCTGCTCGCCCTCGTAGACGTCGAACAGCTCGGCCGCCTCCAGCAACGGTCCAGCACCTTCGATGAGGGCCTGCAGGACGTCCTCGCTAGGGACGGACTCATCAACGACAAGAGCGACGTCCTCCTTGGCCACCGGGAAGCTCGAGATCGCCTTGACCTGGCCACCACGAGGTGCAGCGGCCACCAAGGCGTCAAGGTTGAACTCAACGGCACAGGTTCGCTGCGGCAGACCAGCACTCGACGCCACGGTCGGGTGCAGCTCGCCCGCGTGACCGATGACCTTGCCGCCCACGATGAGAGCGGCGCACCGGCCGGGATGCCACGGAGCCTGCCGGTCCGCCGTACGCTCCAACGTGACGCCGACGGCGTCAGCGGCCTTCTGAGCCACCAGCACCGCATGACGCCAATCCGCCTTGACGGGCTCGCCGTCCCAGCGATCAGGCAGCCAATTTCCGCAGATGACCGCGGCCAGCATGCGCGGCTGGGCTGGCAGAGCGGCGTCGATTTCAGCGAGAACCTCGTCGGAGGGACGCTCGTCGACACCAGGACGGGGAGCCGCAGCCGGGGTAACAGCACGGAAGACGGTGCCACTCTCGAAGACCGCAAGATCCTCCTGGGAACGCGACATGTTCGTGGTCACAGCATGGAAGAGCCCCGGCAACAGGCTGGTGCGCAGATAGGGGTGAGTGTCGTCAAGCGGATTGGCCAGCTTCACCGTCGCATAACGAGGGTCATAGGCACTGATCCCGAGGGTTTCGAGATCCTTGTCGCCCATGAACGGCAAGGTGATGAGCTCGACGAATCCGGCCTCGACGACCGAACGCAGCACGCGACGACGGGCCTGCTGGGCCTTGGTCAGACCGGCGGCGCCCAGGCTTGGCGGGAGAGCCAGCTCAATGCGGTCGAAACCGATCTTGCGGCCGATCTCCTCGACGTAGTCGTATGCGTCGACCAGGTCAGGACGCCAGGTCGGCGGGACGAGGCTGAGGGAATCGCCCAGGGCGGTAACCTTGACACCCGAACGGGTGAGGATCTCGATAACTTCCTCGGTGGACACCTTCGTGCCCAGGATACGGCCCGGCAACTCGGCGCTGATGGTCTGGTGCGGCATTTGCGGCACCTCGCCGACGACCGTCGGCTCACCGATGGTGGCTCCACCGTACTGAGCCAGCAGCTCGGCGGCGCGAACGGCGGCAGTGTGGGCGCACACCGGGTCGACTCCGCGCTCGAAGCGACGGGAGGCCTCCGAACCCAGCTTGTGACGTCGGTAGGCCCGAGCCACCGTCATGGGATCGAAGTGAGCACCCTCGAGGATGATCGAGGTGGACTCAGAAGTCATCTCGGTGGCGGCACCACCCATGACACCGGCCAGACCGATGGCTCCCGAGTCATCGGCGATGACCAGGTCGTCAGGATCAAGGGTGCGCTCAGTGCCGTCGAGGGTGACCAAGTGTTCTCCCTCGTTCGCCTTGCGAACCACGATCGTTCCGCTCACCTTGTCGGCGTCATAGGCGTGCAGCGGCTGACCGGACTCCAGCATGACGTAATTGGTGACGTCGACCGCCAGGCTGATCGGACGCATTCCCGCACGGGTAATGCGATCGGCGATGAACCGCGGGGTCGGTGCGTGCGGATCCAGACCGGTCACCGGCAGGGCGACGAACTGGCTGCACGCATTCGACTGAATGTCGACCGCCACAGGCCCTTCAACCGGGCTGATCGGCTGCTCGTCATAGGGATCGGGGAAGTGCACCGACATGGCATGGGCCACCTCGCGGGCGATGCCACGCACCGACATGCAGTAGCCAATGTCGGGAGTGACGTCGACGTCGAGGACCTCCTCGGGCACACCGAGAATCGGCAGGGCATCCTCGCCGGGAACAAGCTGGTGTCCCTCAACCGACGGAGGCAGGGTGATGATGCCGGAGTGATCAACGCCGATACCCAACTCGTCGGCAGCGCAGAGCATGCCGTCGGACATGTGGCCGTAGGTCTTGCGGGCACTGATGGCGAATCCGCCGGGAAGCACCGCTCCGGGCAGGGAGACGACCACCCAGGCGCCCTCGACGGCGTTGGGAGCACCACAGATGATGCCGCGTCCTTCGACGCCATCCTCAACGTTCTTGGGATGTCCCTCAGCGTTGTACCGCGGACCGACGTCGACCCGGCACCAGTTGATGGTCTTGCCGTTCTTCTGCGGCTCGGGGATCGAGGACAGGATGTGACCGATGACGATCGGGCCGGTCAGCTCGCCACCGACGACCTCGACCTTCTCGACGGTCGCGGTGTGATCGGTGAGGGCCTGGGCCACCTGCTCGGTGGTGGTGCCGTCAGGTAGGTTGACCATGGCCTGCAGCCATGACATGGGAACCTTCATCGTGCTCCTCCCCTGAGTGAGCGGCTGAATCGGACGTCGCCCTCGACGAAATCGCGCAGGTCAGGGGCGTTGTTGCGGAACATCACCGTGCGGTCAATGCCCATTCCGAAGGCGAACCCGGAGTAGACGTCGGTGTCGATTCCGCAGGCGATGAGCACGCGCGGGTTGACGATGCCGCAGCCGCCCCACTCGATCCATCCCTCGGAGCGGCACGTACGGCACGGACGGTCGGGATTGCCGACCGAGGCCCCGTGACAGACGAAGCACTCCAGGTCGACCTCGGCGCTGGGCTCGGTGAACGGGAAGTAGTGCGGGCGGAAACGGGTACGCACGTCGCCGAACATAGCGCGGGCGAAGGCGTCGACAGTGCCCTTGAGATGGCCCATGGTGATGCCCTTGTCGACGCACAAGCCCTCAACCTGGTGGAACACCGGAAGGTGGGTGGCGTCGTACTCATCAGCGCGGAACACCTTTCCTGGGCTGATGATGCGCACCGGAGGCTGCTGCTTGAGCAAGGTGTGAATCTGCACCGGGCTGGTGGCGGTGCGCATGCACTTGCCATCGCTGACCGGATCGAGCCACAGGGTGTCCTGCAGGGCGCGAGCGGGATGGTCGGTGTCAAGGTTCAATGCGTCGAAGTTGAACCACTCGGACTCGGCCTCCGGGCCCTCCGCGATCTCCCAGCCCATGGCGGTGAAGACGTCACAGACGTCGTCAATGAGGGCAGTGATCGGGTGTGGAGCGCCTTGAGGTGAGGTGACGACCGGCAAGGTGACATCGGTCGTCTCGGCGGCGAGACGAGCCTCCAGCTCGGCCTCGGCAAGCTCCTCCTGACGAGCCTTGAGAGCCTGGTTGACGCGGCCACGCGCCTGACCGATCCGCTTTCCGGCGTCCTTGCGGGCAGCCGGAGGCAGAGCTCCAATCTCGCGGTTGGCCAAAGCCAGCGGAGACTTGTCACCGGTGTGGGCGATGCGCACCTGCTTGAGCTCGGCAGTGGTGGACGCCCCGGCGATCGCTTCCAGGGCCTCGGCCACCCGGGCGTCGACCTGGTCGGCGTCCAGGGTGCTCACCTGGACCGGGTCATAATTCGTGTTGGGGCCACTCATGGGCCTTCCCCCTGATGGGTTGACGTTGGAAAAGCGCCCGTCTCCGGGGCGCGAGTGTGCGACTGGCGTCGATCACCACAAGTCTAGTGGTGTCGACGCCGTCAATGGTTGGTGGCCGCCCAGCAGTACTGAATCATGGCCGCTTCACGGTAATCAGGCGCGCTGCTCACTGGCCGTGGCATACAACACCACGGCGGCGGCGGTGGAGAGGTTGAGGGACTCAGCCGATCCCCACATCGGAACCCCGACAACCTCGTCCGCCAGGGCTCGGTCTGCCTCCGGAAGTCCCCACGCCTCGTTGCCCATCAGCCACGCGATGGGCCTCTTGAGACGTCCGGACCGGGCAACGGCGTCGAGGCCGTGACCTCCCCCGTCCGCGGCAAGCACCGTCATCTGGTGCCTGTGAGCCCACTCCACCGCATCGGCGAGGTCGACTCCGACGAGGACTGGCAGGTGGAAGATCGATCCCACCGAGGACCGAACCGTCTTGGGGTTGTGCGGGTCCACCGACCCGCGCGTCAGGATCACGCAATCGGCACCAAAGGCATCGGCGCAGCGGATGACCGTTCCGGCGTTACCGGGGTCACGGACCTGGGCACAGATGACGGCCAGGTGCACGTCATCGTCAGGCAACTCGTGGCGGGTGACCTGTCGGCAGACGGCGAAGACCCCCTGACTGGTGACAGTGTCGGACAAGGCACTGACGTCCTCGTCAGTCAGTAACGCCACCCTGATCCCACGACGTTCTGCGGCTCCGACGTGCTCGGCATCACGCACCGGATCCGAAGTGGCCAGCAGATTCACCTTGCCAGGCCACGCCAGTGCCTCGCGCACCGCCTGAGCACCCTCGACGAGAAAGAGCCCGGACTCCTCACGTCCGCGCCGCGATGAAAGACGACGGGCCGAACGCAGCGACCCCTTCGAGATGCGATCCCACCTCGAATGGTCGTCGTTCGGCCCGTCACTCATACCCACGTCAGGCAGCAGCGTTCTGCTGCTGGCTGGCCTTGGCGACCTCGACGAGGCTGTTGAAGGCGTCGATGTCGGAGACGGCCAGCTCGGCGAGCATCTTGCGGTCGACCTCGATGCCGGCGTTCTTCAGACCGTTGATGAAACGGTTGTAGGTCATGCCCTGGGCACGGGAGGCAGCATTGATGCGCTGGATCCACAGCGAGCGGAAGTCGCCCTTCTTGGCGCGACGATCGCGGAACGAGTAGGTGGCCGAGTGGAGGGTCTGCTCCTTGGCCTTGCGGTACAGGCGGGAACGCTGCCCGCGGTAACCGGAGGCCTGGTCGAGGACCTCGCGACGCTTCTTCTTGGCATTCACAGAACGCTTCACGCGTGCCATGGTGATTCTCCTTGGATCTCCCGGGTCAGTCCCGGATTGGTTCGGGGCGTGTGCCGCCCAGTGGTCTTGGGGACGTCGTCAGTGGCGACGTCGACTGTCGTCAGCGGCCGGGGTGGCCAGCGAGCAGCTTCTTGACCTTGGCGGCCTCGCCCTTGGGCAGCACGGTCTCGCCGGTCAGACGGCGAGTGACGCGCGAAGACTTGTGCTCGTTCAGGTGGCGCTTGCCAGCCTTGCGAGCGGTGACCTTGCCCGAGCCGGTCACCTTGAAACGCTTTTTCGTCCCGGAGTGGCTCTTCATCTTGGGCATGGATGGCTCCATTCGTTCATGTGTGTCGTCCCGCGAACCGGAGGGGAAGGTCCCGGGCTGGCTCACCGGTGAAGACCGGATCGCCTGGTTCTGAGCAGTGCTCAGAGGTCGATGTCGGGGTCCATGTTGTCGGCGGGACCCTTCTTCTTCTTTTTCTTGGCGGTGCCGGCAGCAGCTCGCTGAGCAGCCTCGTAAGCCTTGTCGGCCTCAGCAGCCTCGGCGCGCTCAGCGGCTCGACGGTCACGCTCAGCCTTCTGATCCGCCTTGGCCTCGTTCTTCTTACGAGTCGGGGCAAGGATCATGAGCATGTTGCGGCCCTCCTGCTTGGGAGGGGATTCGACGGTCGCGTACTCGGTCAGATCGTCAGCAAGACGACGCAGCAGGTTGACGCCGAGCTCCGGACGGGACTGTTCACGGCCACGGAACATGATCGTGATCTTGACCTTGTCACCGGCCTTGAGGAACCGCAGAACATGGCCCTTCTTGGTCTCGTAGTCATGGTCGTCAATCTTGGGACGAAGCTTCATCTCCTTGATGATGGAGTTTGCCTGGTTGCGTCGCGACTCCCGGGCCTTCTGGGCCGCCTCGTACTTGAACTTGCCGTAGTCCATGAGCTTGACGACAGGGGGCCGGGCTTGCGGAGCCACCTCAACCAAGTCGAGGTCCTGCTCGCGGGCGAGCTGCAGGGCCTGCTCGACCCTGACGATTCCGACCTGTTCGCCATTGGGGCCGACCAGGCGCACCTCGGGAACGCGGATCCGCTCGTTGATGCGGGGTTCAGTACTGATGGGGTCCTCCCGGATGTCTGTTCACTATGGGGACGTGTCTACGCCTCCGCGATCCGGGTACAAGAAAAGGCCCTCGCGGACATGCGAAGGCCTGACTCGTACGGGTGCATGAAACACCCCAACAAACCCCTGGGATGGCACCCTGAGGCTCGTTGTTGACAACCCGGCGAACGGAATCCGCCCAGGTGGGGAGGTCAGGCCCCCTCTTCCACGTGACCAGCTCTGTACTGATCGCTCTGGAGATGTTACGGCATCAGACGTCGACACCCCAAATCGGGGGGAAGGAACCATCCTCCGAAGCAACTCCAGACACCAGGACCCTGCGTCAGGAGAGGTCCTCCCTGCGCACCCAACCCCAGCCGTCCGCGAACTTCACGAGTTTTCCGCCGTGCTCGATCGGGCCGAGGACATCTGGCCCCAGGACGAGTGGAGCCGGACCCGCGGCGTCGATGAGAAGGGCACCAGCCTGGACCTCGGTGACCGTGGCGGCCAGATCCGGTAATAGACCGGGAACCGGTCGAGCTCGGGAGTCCCATGCCGTCAGGGAGTCGATACCGGTGAAGGCCAGCAGGGCAGTACTCCCCTGCTCGTTGGTGAGTTTGACCGCGCCGATCTCACCGGCCTCGTCCGCCATGACTGGCATGAAGAGACGAGCTCCCGCGCACAAGGTGGAGACCGCCTCGAGGTAGGCGTTGCGATACGTGTCGGGATCGTCGGCCAAGCAGGCAGCGAGGGCAGCGCGCACCCGGGGCTCGGCGTCTCCCCTGTCGCCGCCGCTGGGAGGAGATAGTGGAGCAGACACCTGCCGAACACTAGCTGACCGCCATGACACTCTTGCCTGCCGACCATGCCTATAGCCACGACGCACAAATGTCACCACCGTGTGGAACAGTTGAGGTATGAGCGAAACGACCGTCGTTGCCGTCGTCACCATCCTTCTGGTTGTCCTTCCGCTGTTGTGGGCCCTGTCAGGGTGGCTCTCGCGCCGCTCCTCCCGAGCCCTGCTGCGCGGATTGGGTCTGGCCCTCATTCCGACCGGACTGGTCCTGACCGGACTGATGCGTCTGCTGGTCCGAGCAATCCACCTCGTCGTGGACTGGTTCGCCGGTACTGTCATGACGACGACCATCTGGATCGGCGTCATCGTCATTGCCATTGGCCTGGTGACCTGGTTCGTCGCCGGTTTCATGTCCCCGGTTGACCGCGAGACCGGACGTCAGCGTCGTCAGGGCCACGCCGCGCGCAAGCAGGCCCGAACGAAGGATGCATCCCCGGAATCCGCATCCACTCAGAATACGTCCCGGAGAACGACCCCGGTGACGCGTGGTCGAACCGCCGATGCCCCGGTTCCGACCTCGCCTTCCAGCTCCTCCAAGCCAGCTTCCAGCTCCAACAAGGCGGCCCCCAAGATCTCGGCCGCCGAGAAGGACGAGGACGCCGAGCTCGAGGCCATCCTGCGCAAGCGCGGGATCGAGTGATCATTCCCCGAGACACACAGCAATGCCGTGGGCACCGATCATCGGATCGGTGCCCACGGCATTTTTCAGTGACGGTGGAAAGTCATCGTGGCGATCACAGCCGGCAGGCGGACAACTCCGTCGACAGGATGGCACGGGCACCGGCGTCCCACAGTTCGTCCATGAGCCCCTGCACGGCCCCACGGGGAACCATGGCGCGCACGGCATACCAGCCATTCTTCGCCAGCGGCGAGACGGTGGGGGCTTCCAGGCCAGGGGTCAGCTCGGTGACGGCGCTGAGAGCCTCGGCCGGCACGTCGTAGTCGACCATGACGTAGCCACGGGCCACCTGGACACCATCAATGCGTCGCATGAAGTGGTCGAAGGTCGTGCTACCGGTGAAGTCCCGCCGCTGGATGAGCACGGCTTCGGACTCCAGGATGACGTCTCCGAAGACCTCAAGACCAGCCTTGCGCAGGGTGGTTCCGGTCTCGACGACATCAGCGATGGCGTCAGCCACCCCGAGTCGGATCGAGGACTCCACGGCACCGTCCAGGTGGATGAGGTGAGCGTCGATACCGCGCGTGGTCAGGAAGGATCCGAGCAGGCCCGGGTATGACGTCGCGATGCGCTTACCGGCCAGCCCCTCCACGGTGTTCTCAGGACTCTTGGGTGCCGCGAAACGGAACCTAGAGTGACCAAAACCGAGACCCTTGATCTCAGCAGCATCCGCACCGGAATCCAGCAGCAGGTCGCGGCCGGTGATACCGATGTCGAGGGTTCCCTCACCGACATACACCGCAATGTCACGCGGCCGCAGGTAGAAAAACTCCACCCCGTTGGCCTCGTCGACCAAGGTGAGGTCCTTACGATCGGAACGTTGACGGTAACCGGCCTCAGTCAACAGGGAGGACGTGGCTTCCGACAGGGCACCCTTGTTCGGTACTGCTACGCGCAGCAGGTCTGACATGAACTCTCCTCGGGAGATTGAGAAATCGGGGAAGTGACGATGCTGGCCAGGCACAACCCGACCGGGGGAATTCACAGATGCTCGTAGACGTCGTCGAGGGTCAGCCCCTGCTTGATCATCATGACCTGCAAGTGATAAATCTCCTGGCTGATTTCCTCGGCCAGCCTCTCGTTACCTTCGTACTCGGCGGCCATCCAGACCTCAGAGGCTTCCTCCACAATCTTCTTGCCGATGGCATGCACTCCGCGGTCAAGCTCCTCGACGGTTCCCGACCCTACAGGGCGGGTCTGTGCCTTGGTGGACAGCTCAGCGAAGAGTTCCTCGAATGTCTTGCTCACAGTGGCCAGGCTACCGACTGCGGTGGCATGACCAAGCTTGGGACCACGTGACGGACCATGCACGGTACCGGGCCCGGCATCCGATCAGGTCGCAGTCTCTCCTGCGTGCTGAGCTCGCCACCACGTCAGGAAGCCGCAGAGGCAGAAGGCTCCGTAAAAGACATACATCAGGGCACTCGGGTAGTACTGCGCGGTCGCCAGCAACGGGACGCCAACGATGTCCACGGCGATCCACACGAACCAGAACTCATTCCAGCCGCGTGCCATCCCCCACGTGGCAAGGATCGATCCGGTGAGGATCCAGGAGTCCGACAATGGGCCCCAAGAACCGAGGGCCTTGAGAACGAAGTAGAAGACGATGAGCATGGCGAGAGAGGCTGTCAGGCTGAGGATGCGTTCCCGACGAGTGGCCCACCTGGGATGGACGGCCACCTGGGAGGCGCCATTGTTGCGTCGGGTGGCAGCCCACACCACCCAGCCATAGGCGCTGGTCGCGAGGAAGAAGATCTGGCGGCCAGCCTGACCCCACAGGTTGAGGTCCTGAGGAGTGTGGAACACCCCGCCCAGGAAGACGGTGAACAGGATGACGTTCCCGACGATGCCGACCGGCCAGGCCCAGACCCGACGACGGGCGCCTCCGAGGGCCGATGCCAGTCCAAACAGGTTCCCGATGACCTCGCGCCACAGAATCGGCTTGCCCAGGCCCACATCGAGTTGAGCATTGAGCAGGGACGTGAGGACATTAGACACAGTTACACCTTTCCGACTGCAGGAGGGTGGTCGGCTCATTCTCGCAGATGATCCCGGGTGGACTTCACCCCGTCACATGGGTGGCCACGGCAGGGCTGGACGCAGTCCGCTCGGCCCCGGGAATGCACCGAACTCGAGGAGGTCTGCGGCTCGTTGCCGTAACGCCTCGACCTCGGCCATGTTGATGAACTCATCGAAGATGTCATCAGGCACAGCGACAACCTGGTCGAGCATCATCTCCTCGACCGGTTCCAGGGGTTGGCCTGCCCATCCCCACAACACCGTGCGCAACTTGGGCGCAGTGTGAAAGGCCAGGCCATTGTCCACCGCCCAGACATGGGCCGTCCCGTCCAGGTCCGGATCGGGGCCGAGCAGGATGTGACCGCCCTTGCGGTCGGCGTTGTTGGCGACGGCGTCGAAGAGGGCCAGAGCACGCAGCGCAGGATGCGGAGAGTGGGCGAGCCCGATCTCGTAGTCGTCTTCGTCGATGCCCAGCATGAATCCGTGCCAGTGTCCCGGGAGACGTTCGATGGTGTCTGCCACCACCAACGGATTCTCCAGGTCGTCGTCAATCCATCGCTGCATCGAACCGGCCCCCCGTGGGCCGTCCTCAATGAAGACGGTCAACGGCACCAGCGCAATACCCATGAGTTGGGACAGCAGGTAGGACGCAACCTCACGTCCGGCAAGAGTCCCGGCAGGGAAATCATGGAGACGTCGCTCGCGGGCAACCGGTTTGTACACCCACAACCGGTCGCCCGCATCGCGCACCAGGAGAGCGCCATTACTGGAATCGGGCAGGGCGCCATCGATCCGCCATGGAGCTCGGGGTCGAGGTGCTTGTGGCAGGTCCCAGGGGTTCGTCGAACTCACCACACCAGCGGCCTGCGGTAGCCATTTGACCGGGGACACAGGTGGCCCCCTGCCGAAAGGATTTGCTGGGCACAGTACGGGCAGTATTGGCGTCCCGACGCCACAATGACATTGCACCGAGCGACGAATTGGCGAGCCTGGGAGGTCGTCATGAGGATTTCGAGGGAATCTGGTGCCGCTTCCGGAAGTGTGGTCAACAGCATCGCGGGATCGTTGATCATCAACTCGTCATCGCTGACGGCATACATCTCGATTTCGATGCGCTTGCTCGGGTCGTCAAAGGCCATCGCCATGGTGCCAACCGTAAATTCCCCATCAAGGGGTGCGTCCAGCGGGGCGAGGTCATCAGGGGCCTCGATGGCCGGTGGGACAAGGACGTCGGCGGCATGGGCGGCCAAGCCGTCCAGAATCCTGTCCATCTGAAGGGCAAGCTGGCTGATCTGAGCCTTCTCGCATTGCACCGTCACCAGGCGAGAGCCTTCCCGAACCTGAAGGTGGAAGACCCGTGCACCCGGGCGACCAACGGTGCCGACCACGACCCGATCGGGCCGTTCGAATCGGAAGGTGCGACGAGTCATGTCTCCACCCTAGCCACTCGGCCCACTCCGATGCGCACAGGCTGGGCACCGTCTCACTGGGTGTCACCGCCGAGATGGCGGCCCGCGCTCGATCCTGCACCCAGAGGTTTGTCAGGGCGCCAATTGAGGGTTTGGAGACGCCACGTCGTGCCGTCCTGGACGAGTACCGTCATGCTGGCCGGGCTGATGACCAAGGATTGGAAGAGCCGATGTGGCAGGCCCACCAGGTCGGCGACGATGGCGCGCAACGGGTCGCCGTGACTGACCACGACCGCCTCGCCATCCCGCACCTCGTCAGCGATTCTGCGGGCTGCCTGAGCCGTTCGCAGGAACATGTCAGTCATGGTTTCGCCGCCTGGGAAGGCAGCCGCGGGCGGATTGTCGACTACCGTGTGCCATTCCGGCTCGCTGCTGAGACTCGACAAGGATTGTCCCGCCCACGCTCCGTAATCGCACTCGGCGATGGCGTCGTTCACGCGTATCGGGCAGGTCCACCCCGCGCCTTCGGTGATGATTGCGGCTGTTTGCCGTGCTCGGGTAACGGGGGAGGTGACGACGAGGTCAGGTTCCACATCTGTCAGTTGAGATGCCAGGGCCTTCGCGTCTCGGGTACCGACCTCGTCGAGGGGATGGTTCGAACGACCAGCGAGGATTCCCTTCGCATTGGCCTCAGTACGCCCGTGTCGAATGAGCAAAAGTCGCGCCATGGCGTCACTGTATTGCGCCCCAGTCCTGGCACCTTGCCTCAAGGCCGGCTTGAGGGTGCTCCGTTAGGGTGATCTGAACGAGGAGGACGCACACATGCGCTTAAGAACCGTCGGGGCCAGCGGCCTCAAGGTGTCTGCCATTGGTCTGGGTTCCCTGACCTGGGGCGGCCAGACCGACGCTCGTGAGGCTCGCTCCATGGTGCGCCGCTTCGTCGATGCCGGCGGAAACCTGGTCGATACCGCCCCCGCATACGGTGGTGGCTTCGCCGAACAGCTCATCGGGAAGCTCATTCACACTGACATCAGCCGAGATGACCTCGTCATCGCCACGAAGGCTGGGTTCGTCGTCGAGGGGAAGAAACGGGTTGTCGACACCTCTAGAACCGCTCTGTTGCGCGACCTGGAGGGATCTCTGCGTCGCCTCCACACCGACCACGTCGACCTGTGGCAGGTGCATGCCTGGGGAGATGCCCCCGTCGAGGAGACCTGCGCCGCCCTCGACCATGCTGTGCATTCAGGTATGGCCCGCTATGTCGGCGTGTCCAACTTCGTCGGCTGGCAGGCGGCAACGGCGGCCACATGGCAGCAGACGACCGGAACGCGAACTCCGCTGGTGAGCAATCAGGTCGAGTACTCCCTGTTGGCTCGTCGCGCCGAAATCGAGGTCGTTCCCTCTGCCCAACATCACGGCATGGGACTGTTGGCGTGGTCATCCTTGGGACGTGGCGTGCTGGCTGGTCGTTACCGCAACGGTACGCCCAAGGATTCTCGTGGCGGTTCTGACCGTCTCTCCTGGTTCGTGCAGCCCTATCTGACGCCCAAGTCCCAAGCTGTCGTCAATGCCATCTCGAAGGCGGCCGACGGACTGGGAGCGACAACTGCACAGATGGCTCTGGCATGGGTGCGTGACGCCCCCGTGGTGTCATCAGCCCTCGTCGGGCCACGAACGACGACACAGCTCGAGGAACTGCTCGGCGTCGACGACGTCGTGCTGCCCCCGGAGATCACCTCGGCCCTCGACGACATCACGGGCGGGCCGAACCTGGCCCGTCCCGAAGAGTCCTGAGGGGTCGTCGCACCGCGCCTGATCTCAGCGCTCACTACGAGGAACCCACGGCGTGGAGACCGGACCGTCGTAGAGCTCACGCGGCCTGGAGATCCTCGTCATTGGGTCCTCGGCGACCTCCTTCCAGTGCGCAATCCAGCCGGCCATACGGCCAATGGCGAACATGGCGGTGAACATGTTGAGCGGAATCCCCAGGGCCCTCAGTACGATTCCGGAGTAGAAGTCCACGTTCGGGTAGAGCCTGCGCTCGACGAAGTAGTCGTCAGCCAGGACGGCCTCCTCGAGTTCCATGGCGACGTCGAGCAGTGGGTCCGGCTTGTGCATGGTATCCAGCAACGGACCGACAACACCGCGGAGAATCTTCGCCCTGGGATCCCAGTTGCGGTAGACGCGGTGCCCGAAGCCAGAAATCCTCTCCCCCGAGTCCTTGGCCTTTGCCAGGTACTGGCGCGAGGAGAGTCCCGAGTCATGGATACGCTGCAGAGCCCGTACCGCGTTGACGTTGGCACCACCGTGACGGTCCCCCCACAGTGCACACACCCCTGCCGAACACGAGGTGAAGAGGTTGGCACCGGATGACCCCACCATCCGCACCGTCGATGTCGAACAGTTCTGGCCATGTTCGGCGTGGAGGACGAAGAAGAGGTTGAGGGCCCTCGCGGCAATCGGGTCAGGCTCGTAGTCGCGGTACGGCAGGGAGAACATCATGTGCATGAAGTTCTCGACGTACTTGAGGTCGTAGCGCGGGTAGATCGCCGGCTCCCCGATCGACGCCTTGTACGAGGCTGCCGCGATTGTCCTCACCTTGGACATCAGCTTGGCGGCGGCATCGGTGAAGGATTCCTCATCAGTGATGCGCGGGCGGTCATGGGTACTCATCGCATTGATCATCGACGACATGATCGCCATGGGGTGGCCGTTGGGAGGGAAGGCATTGAAGTGCAGATCCATCGACCGGTGCAAAGCAGAGTACTCGGTCAACCGGTTCCGGAAGTCGTCACGCTGCGCCTCAGTCGGCAGCTCGCCGAAAATGAGCAACCATGCCGTCTCCACGAAGGAGACCTTCTCCTCGGCAAAGGTCTCGATTGGCAGACCCCGATAGGTGAGCACTCCCTCCTCACCGTCGATCCAGGAGATGGCCGACCGGCACGAGGCGGTGTTGGCGAATGCAGGGTCGAAAGTCGTCACGTCGCCGGTCATCTGACGAAGATCCGAGATGTCGATGACCCTGTCGCCGGTGGTGCCGATGAGGACGGGGAGGGAGTACTCCTGGCCGTCGAGAATGAGGGTTGCGGTGCCGCGCTGGCTTGGTTTCTGACTCATCGTCAGGCCTCCTGCAGGATGTGATCGACGACTTTGGCGCCGAAGACGAGGGAGCCCACCGGGACTCTCTCGTCGACACCGTGGAACAGACTGATGAAGTCGAAGTCAGCAGGAAGCCGCAATGGGGTGCAGCCGTAGCAGTTGATGCGACGGCCGTCCGGGAGGACGGCAAACCCCTTGGCGTCGGTTCCTGCCGAGTTGAGGTAGGGCAGCACGACCGCTCCCGGATCCTCGGCGTCAATGGCATGCCGGATGGCGTCGACAGCTGACCCTTCGAAGGGTGCTGCCGCAGCAGGTTTGAGGGAGATCGTCTCGAAATCGATCCCGGGACCAGCCAAGGACTTGATCGTCGAGATCATCTCCTCCTCAGACCCGGGAATGAAGCGGGCGTCAATCTCGGCGCTGGCCCGAGTCGGCACGACGTTGACCTTGTACCCGGCCGACAGCACCGTCGTGGTGACGTTGTGGGAGCAGCACGCGGCAACCATGCGGGACAGCGGCCCAATCGGTGCGAGGCACGACTCAAGGTCATCCCGGTCGATCGTCAGACCCCACATCTCGGAAACCTTGGCGAGGAACTCCTCCTGCACGGGGTGGCCCAGGTCGGGCCACTGATGGGAATCAATGCGCGACAGGGCTTCCAACAAGTGGCTGACCGCGTTGTCCGGGTTGCGCATGGAGCCATGGCCGGCTCTGCCGGTGGCACTCATTCGGAACCACCACAGGCCCTTCTCGGCCGACTGGACGACGTAGACCCGCTTGCCCCCAGGGGTCGTCAGGGAGAACCCACCCACCTCGCTGATGGCCTCGGTGACGCCGTCGAAGATCTCCGGATGGTTGGCACCCAGCCAGGTGGATCCGAGCGTGCCGGATGCCTCCTCGTCAGCGAACATAATGAAGCGAATCGGACGCGACGGCACCTCACCGCGACGATGACGGGCTCGGATGGCTGAGAGCACCATCGCGAGGAAACCTTTCATGTCGATGGCTCCCCTGCCCCACATGCAGTTGTCGTGAACCTCGCCGGACAACGGGTGATGGGCCCAGTCCTCGGCTTCGAAGGGCACGGTGTCGCTGTGGCCGTGAAGCAACAAGGCGGGACGACTCATGTCGGTGCCTTCGGGTGCCCACTCAGCGACCAGGGTGGCTCGGCTGGGCTCGGATTCGTAGATCGAGACGTCCACCCCGATCTCTTCCAGGAGCTCGGAGACGTAGCGACACATGTCGACCTCGCCACGAGCGTCTTGTGGACCAAAGTTCTGCGAGTCGATCTGAATCATGCGCGAGCAGATGTCGACCACCTCGGTCTGCGGACTGTTCGGCCCGTCGACAAGGTCTTCGAGAGGCATGCTGAAGAGATCTGACATGCAGCGATTGTGTCACCGACCGGGGTTTCCACCGTCATCAGGGACACTCGATGGACGCCGATTTGCATCGTGGCGCGAACTTCTACTAAAGTCCCGTGACTGTCCGGTACGACGCATGAGCGAAGAACCGGAGACCCGAGTCCGGGTGGCGGAATTGGTAGACGCGCTAGCTTGAGGTGCTAGTGGCCGATTAAGGCTGTGGAGGTTCAAGTCCTCTCTCGGACACAACAAGCCCCGTCTGACTGAACGAGTCAGGCGGGGTTCATTTTTCACCCCATTCGCGTGCCCGCCCCCCTTGAGGAGCAACCGGCCCTCGCATCGCCATCTGTGATATTTTTCGCCGTGAATACATATGAAAGGTTCACTTCAGTCCACCTTTCGTGGATGTGGACAGATTCCTTCAGCCGAGTTTCCGCCTGTGCACGAAAGACCAACTCTGCCGTTCAGACCACCATCACGAACCCTCGGCTCATATTGTCCTGTACATCCGAGGTGGCCGTCGCTCAAGGGTGAGACGGGCACGCACGACGCAAAGGAGCATCTTAATGTCATTCCCACGCAAACTCAGCGCACTGACGATTGCCGGCACCATGGCAGTGACTGGCGTCACCATTGCGACCCCAGCCATGGCTGCTCCTGAAGGTGGTTCTCAGCCTGCCGCCGCCCCGGCGACCGACCAGGTGAAGAAGGAGACCGGCTACTTCAAGACTACTGACAAGCTTGGGACCAAGCTCTTCTACCGCAAGGACATCGTCCCCAACGCCAAGGGCGCCGTCGTTCTGGTCCACGGTCTCATGGAGAATTCCTCCAACTACGAGTACCTGACCAAGAGCCTCACCAAGGCCGGCTACAGCGTCTACCGTTTCGACAATCGTGGTCACGGCCGTAGCGCCGCCCCGTACGTCAACAACGCCATTCCGCGTGGCCAGTTCGATGACTGGTGGAACATCGAGTCCGACATTCACCAAGTCGTCCAGACCGCACACGAGGAGAACGCCGACCAGAAGGTCTTCCTCCTCGGCCACTCGATGGGCGGCATCGCCGTTCAGTCCTACGGAATCATGTACCCGGGCACTGTCGACGGCATCGTCTCCTCCGGTGGCGGTACGTTCGCCAGCGTTGACGGGCCGAACACCGAGGGCGTCACCACCGTGACCCCCGACAATCTCAACTTCTTCGCCCGCCATGCCCTCCCACAGATCAGCCAGATTCTCCCGATGTCTCACCTGACGGCGTTCAACGGCCAGCTCGCCAAGGCTGCCGTCAAGGATCCCAAGAGCATCCGGATGCCATCTGGTCCGCTCTCTGCCGGCGTCATCCTCCCTGGCTACCCGGCTTACGGTCTGTGCTCCGATCCCGATGTCCGCATCGACCACTGGCAACGTGACCCGCTGTACAACCACTACATGCGTCTCGGTCTGGTCGAGCAGCTCGGTGTCGGCGAGGTCTACAACATCATGAATGCCCATGAGTTCGACTCCCCCACCCTCATCATGCACGGTGAGAACGATGGCCTCGTGCCGAGCTACTTCGACGTGAACTGGTACAACGCCATTAATTCGAAGGACAAGAAGATCATCCAGTGGCATGGCCTCATGCACGAGATCTTCAACGAGCCCACCAAGGACCAGGTCATCAAGACTGCTGTCGACTGGATTGACGCCCACAACAAGTGAACTTGATCCGGCCTACTTTCTGATGAGGGCTGCGTCTCCCACACATCGCGGGAGACGCAGCCCTCATTGTACCGGCATGCGACACGAACTCACACCAGTTCGCATGCTTCAGTTCTCAGGCACCTCTCCGCCCTGTTCTGGATCATGAACAACCGTGTTCGTGAGCCCAGATCACCCGTGCAACACGAACCACTGGTCAGACTTGGGTCACCCGATAAAATACAAATACGCCCCGGACTGATCAGCGGTCCTGGGACTGACGAAAGGAGCCACTCGTGGGCCTCAGCGACAAGATCAAGAGCAAGAGCGACGAGCTCGTCGGTGCTGCCAAGGAGAAGATCGGAGATGTGACTGACAACGCCGATCTCCAGGGCGAGGGCGCCGATCAGAAGGCCAGCGGCAAGGTGGACCAGAAGGTGGATGACGCCAAGGACAAGGCGACTGACCTCAAGCACGACGTCCAGGCTGCTACCGACAAGCTGAAGGACTGACAACTGACGGGCCGGGCACATGAAGTGCCCGGCCCTTTACCATGTCCTCATGACGATCACGGCGCGGCGTTATTTCGACAACTCCATCGGGGTGTTGACGCTCGCCGCGACCCCGCAAGGACTGGCCCAGGTCACGTTCGGCGAGGCACCAGCGCCATCGACCGTCCGCGAATCGTCCGAGCAACACCACATCTGCGAGGGAATCCTCGACGACGCCGCCCACCAGTTCAGCGAGTACCTCTCCGGCTCCCGAACTGCTTTCAGTCTCCCCCTCGACCTATCAGGAGCGACAGCCTTCCAACGAGCCGTCATCAACGGGCTACTCACGATTCCCTACGCCCAGACCATCAGCTATCGCGACTTAGCCACCCTCATCGGGCGTCCACAGGCCTCCCGAGCGGTCGGCAACGCCTGTGCCACGAATCCATTGCCGATCGTCATCCCTTGTCACCGGATCCTGCGTAGTGATCGCAAGCTCGGGGGTTACCTTGGCGGCCGAACCATCAAGCGTTTCCTGTTGGACATGGAAATCCGTCATGGTGCCATCACCTCCGGTTGCCGGCCAATGTGACCGACCACGTACCATCCAGGCAACATGCCGCCATGCCCAGCTGCTCGAGTACCGTCAATGCGGCTGAGCACTGAGCCACAGACACTCCCGCCGACGCAGACAACTCGTCCATCCCACAAGATCCATGAGCCGGGAGCGCCTCGTGCACGGCCAGTTCCGTGGCATCCAGGACATCCGTGGGAAGACTGCGACCTTCCGGTCTTTCGGGTTCAGGAGCAAGTTCTCCGACGATCCCGCGGACATCCTCGGCATCGCGCACCAAGATCGCCTCACCGTCACGGATGAGCTTGTTCGTACCGGTTGACCTGCTCGAGGTCACGGGACCGGGGACAGCCATGACTGCCCGGCCCAGAGCATTCGCCCATGAGACGGTGTTGATCGCTCCCGATCGCCACCCTGCCTCGACAATGACGGTCCCTGTCGTCAGCGCAGCAATGAGACGATTTCTGGCCAAGAACCCCGGACGCGTTGGATGCCGGCCTGGTGGCATTTCCGAGACCAGGGCGCCCGTTTCGGCAATGCGTTCCAGCACCGCGGCATTTCCCCTCGGGTACAAGACGTCAAGCCCACATGCCAGGACTCCGATCGTCGTCTCGTCGACGCACAAGGCGCCTCGATGTGCAGCGACGTCGATCCCGAATGCGCCACCGGAGACTATGACCTGACGACCGGTCCCGTCGCTGTGTCCCTGAGCAAGATGGTGGGCCATCTCCATCGCGACATCCTGGCCATAGCTCGTCGCAGCTCGGCAGCCGACGATGGCAACCGACCGCTCAGACGCCTCATTGACGCGTGTCGGGCCAAGAACCCACAACCCGATGGGAACCCCACCCATTCCTGACTTCCCCACCCACGAGAGGTCATCGAGCCCAACGGGCCACTCCTCATCTCCGGGGATGAGGAACCTCATCATGGCTTTCTCCGACCGGGCCATCACCTGGTCGACATCCGTCCCTCTGGCTCGCTCGTACCATCTCTCGTCCACATCGGTCAGCAGGCGGTGCCAGATCTCTTCGGCCGTCATGTCCAGCAATCGCCGCGCCGTGACGCTGTCCCCAGGCTGGACAACTGTTGTCAGGGCAGCTCGCGCCACCCTCTCGTTGTCCCATGTCATAGCAATCGTCCTCGTCTCATCCCCATGGCCTCAGCAACACATGCCTTGTCCACCTCGTCCTTGCCCTCCAAATCGGCCACGGTCCATGCGATTCGCAGCACCTTATCCACGCCTCGGGCTGTCAGCCGACCGGTCGTCAGGGCGTCTTCGATGATGCGAGTGGCATCATTGGCCGGGAGCTTCTGGCGAAGCACCTTCCCCGGCACCTCGGCATTGCATTTCCATGGCCTCCCTTCCCAGCGACGCGCAGCCCTCAGCCGGGCTTCTGCCACCCGGTCGTGCACGACGGCGCTGGACTCCCCTGCGGGCAACGTTGAGGCGTCAAGCAGGTGCGCCGAGGTCAGCGGGCGCATGCGTACCGTCACGTCGACTCGGTCGAGGATCGGGCCGGAGAGCCGACCCGAATATCGTTGGACCTGTTGTGGAGTGCAGGTACACCGCCCGGACGGGTCGTCAGCCATCCCACACGGGCACGGGTTGAGTGCCATAACGAGCTGAAACCGAGCTGGGAACGTCGTGTGGGCCTGAGAACGGCCGATGATGATCTCCCCCGTCTCCAAAGGCCCACGCAGCGAATCGAGGACCTTGGGGGCAAATTCCGGGGCCTCGTCGCCGGATAGAAAGCACACCCCTACGGAAGGGTCTATTCTAACGGAACTTCGAGGGGCTCGACGCTGATAGAGATCGCCCGATTACAGCACGGCTGGGTTCGTGCTCGCCTGGTCGTGCCGAGGGCGAGCCGCGAGTGACAACCCGGCACACTCCCAGACCCTGACACGGAACTGCGCAGATAAGCCAGGATGCATCCTCCGAGGGCAAGACTGAGCGGTTCCACCACACTCTGACTGACGGCTGGGCCCACGCCCGCTCGGCACACCCAGAGCCTTGCGGGGCGGCTATGCTGGGGACAGTAGGGCTTGGGCGGCGCAGCCAAAGGTCGTCGTTCAGATCCGGCACCGAAAGAGAGCGCGCCATTGAAACTTTCACGGCTGAAGGTCGAAAACTATCGGCGCCTCCAGGATTTCGAGATCGATATCCGCTCTCATCTCGTCCTGGTTGGCGCCAATGATGTCGGTAAATCGTCGCTGCTTCGTATCATCGATTTGACCCTCGGGGCAAGTGTCGCCCAACTTTATGCATCCCTGTCGGTCGACGATCTTCGCGATACAACGGAGCCCATGGTAGTCGAGATTGAGCTGACCGGGTTTAGCGCCGACGACCGCGCTCTCTTCCCCGATGAGATCAACGCCGTCACGGACTCCCTAATGATTCAGCTTCGCGTAGACGTAGACGAGAAGGAAACGGTCAGCATTGACCGCGTGGCTCCCGAAGGTGGAACCGGGCGTCAGCTCTCTCGTGACCAGCTCGCCGCACTAGGTTGGAAATTCCTCAGCGCAACAGCGCAGACACGCGACCTGCGGGACGATCGCCGAAACCCAGTCAACGAGATGCTCGGGGCACTCGAACTCGGTGACGAAAAGGAGGCCTTCGCGTCCGTCGCAGAGCTATTCCAACAGAAGCTGGATGGTTCAGAGCTACTGAAGAATCTCCGAGAGCAACTCGCCGGTCAACTCTCAAAGGCCTTGCCACAGAAAGTAGCTACGGATAGCCTCGCCTTTGTTAGCGGCGCAGAAGCCGATGACGACGTTCTGAGTGATGTCCGTCTGCAGGTAACCAAGGCAGGAACCCCGCATAATCTGTCGGAGCAGTCAGATGGATCACGCGCACTTTATGCCATTGCATTGTACGACCTGATGAGCGTCGGAGCGAACGTCGTTGGAATTGACGAGCCGGAGATCCATCTCCACCCGACTTCGCAGCGTAGCTTGGCGCGACTCCTCCGTGAAAGCAGGAGTCAGAAAGTTATTGCGACACACTCGTCCGACATCGTCGGCGCATTCGACGTTTCAGATGTCGTCGTTATGCGCGCCGGCGGCGAGGCCGTGCAGTCAAACCGCGACTTTCTCAGCGATGATGAGCGCACGATGGTCCGTTGGTGGGTGCGAGACAAATTGGAGCCGTTGACGTCAAGAAGGATCGTGACGGTAGAAGGTCTTTCTGATCGGATTCTGGTCGAACGGGTCGCCGAGTTGACTGACCGCCACTTGGATCGCCTAGGGATCTCGGTAATCGAGACGGATGGTAGCGCTGAGATCAAGCCGATCGCGAAGCTATTCGGCCCAGATGGTTTCCGGATTCCTGTTTCCCGCCTCATTGATAACGATGCGACTGCCAAGCTTGCGGATGCACTGGAGGTGCCGGAAGAAGACCTCGACAAGCACTCAGTGCACGTCTCAATGATCGATCTTGAAGACGAATACGTTTCAGCGCTCGGCGCAACCGCCGTGCACAGCGCATTGGAAGGTTGCGGCCATTTCACCCGCAACGAGCTCGCTAACATCAAAGCAACCGGCACCGACGGAAAGCCGACCAATGCCGACGTTGCTCAATTCTGCCGAAAGAACAAGTACAAGGTGCGTTCCGCTCTTGCTGTACTTCCGCTCCTGACGACGGAGAACGCATCCTCGATCGAAAGCATTGAATCCCTTCTGAGCGAAATCACGTCATAGATGATTACGCCCACGCCTTCCCAAATCAAGATTCGAGACCACATGGCCCGCGACCTCCTCGTGGTTGCGCCTGCGGGCTGCGGTAAAACCGAAGCACTCGCGCTTCGCATCGATGGCCTCCTGCGGCGAGGCGATGTGGAATTGCCACGCAAGATCCTAGTAGTGACGTTCTCGAACCGCGCAAAGGACAACATCCGCGATCGGCTACGTGCTTATCTCGGCGCGACGCATCTCCGTGACCACGTCACCGTCGTGAACTTCCACGGGCTTTCAGCTCGCATATTCAAAGCGCACGCTAACGCCATCGGTCTCAACCCGAGCATGACTCTCCCCGAGAGCGACTGGGTAAGAGAAGAATGCAATCGCAAAGGCCTTGAATACCCGACAGCTAAGCGAGCTCAAGATGCACTCCGCGCTGCGAAACTCGAACCCCGCACGGATTCAGACATCGAAGAATACCTAGTACAGAACCGCGAAATCAACGCGCTGGAAATTGAGCGGGATCGGGTCGCCGATGCTCGATTGACGTACGATGACCTGCCCCGTGTCGCCGAGCTGATATTGGCAGACGACCGCGTCGCCGACCTCTATCGAGAGCACTTCGGCGCCCTCATCGTCGACGAGTTTCAGGACCTAACACCGCAGCAACTCCGGATCGTCAACAGAATCGGATACAGGCGCACCACCTATGCGGGTGACCTTGCGCAGGGCATCTACGGTTTCACCGGCGCGAAACCGACCGAGATACATCGGCGTATCGCAGAAGAATGCACGACAACAGTGACATTCGCCGAGTCGCATCGTTCGTCGCCCGCCGTTTTGGCCGCGGTCAACTCGCTAATTCCGCTGACCGGCGGCACTCCTCTTACAGCTGCTGACGAAGCTTCGTGGCCCGGTGGTGGCCTGTTTGCCACTGCTCGATTCAAAACTGCAGAGGATGAAGCCGACTGGATCGCAAACCTAACTGGGAGGCTCACTTCGAAGGTTCCGCACCACCGAATCGGCATCATGGCGCGAACCGAGAAGCGGCGTAAATTCGTTGAGGCGGCCCTGGACGGTATAGGTGTCGACTACATGCGCTGGGACGATGGGGTGCTCGACACCGACACAGCCCGGGCGATGAGGTCGCTGCTCGGCCATTTCAACCTGACGGCCTACGAGCGGGCAGAAAGCAAGATCTCTTTTCTCCGGGAATCGTCCGGCCTAGAGGAGATCGCGGAGTCCTCTACGCGGCAAAGTCTCGGCGAGGCGCTTGGTTGGTGTTACGAGCTACTCCGTGACGGAATTCCTCCAAGCGAGATTCTCGCGCGCATCAAGGTTGGCAATGGCGACACGCTAGTCACCAAACCTGGTGTGCATGTGCTCAACGGACACGTAGGTAAAGGGCAGCAGTTCGACTGGGTGATGATCGTCGGCGCAGAGGACGGTTCAATACCATTTTACCTCGCAAAGACGGCAGAGGAGCGGGCCGAAGAGGCGAGAATTTTGTCGGTTATGATTTCCCGCGCCCGGCATGGAGTGTTCGTCACATACGCCAACGAGGTTCAGATCACGCCGACGTGGCGCAAATCTCAGAACGCATCGCCTTATTTTAATGAACTGTCGGCTGCTAAACCGCTTGGCGGGCAGGACCTTTGGGACTGGCTACGCGACGCAGATTGGAACGCAATAGCAGCGAGGTAGGGCTCTTGAACGGAGTCCCAGGACGCCGCGGTGTTCGATCTCTATTATCTCTCAATCACCTCAATTTTGGTCAACGCTCCCTCGCGATATCCAACTGACCACGAGGATGGCGCGACTACGGTTCTTTGTGCACTGCCATTACAGGCCGAGTTGGTGAGTCGCTTGGACGGCGGGGCGCTCACGCACGTCCTCGGTGGTCGGGCGGGTCAGTGTTCGTAGTGCTGTTTCGGCCCGGGCGTGGTCGATTCTCTGCGCCGTGCCTTGCGGCGGGGCTCCGAGCGGCTCCGTGCCGGTGATCTGGTAGCGGTCACGGTAGGCGGCGACGACCAGGGCGCGGCGTCGCCACTGCTGCCGCCCCCGCCCATCGGCTGGGATCGGACCGAGTGCCGTTGTCCATGGCTCTTTCGTGTGGAGGGCGGTGTCGAGGACGGCTTCTGCTCGGGTTTCGATGAGGTGTCGGCGCTCGGTCAGGGCTTGCTGCATGTCGGGGGTCATGGGGCCGGTGGCTTCGGGGATCAGCCCGGCGATGAGGCGCGGGGCCTGGCGGGTGCGGCCGGAGCCGGCGGGGCGGGTGGTGGCGTGGGTGAGGCGGTGGTGGATGACGGAGGCGATGTCGTCGGCGTCGGCGAATCCGCGAGCCTTGATGAGGCGTGGCAGGAGGGTGTCGACGTTGTGGTGGTTGGCTTCGGCCCGGCGCAGTTCCGCAGTCAACGCGCCGAAGGCGTCGGAGTCGATCACGGCGTCTGCTTGGTCGGTGGTCAGGCCGCTGGTCGTGACGAGGGTGGTCCAGCGGTCGTGTTGGGCTGCGGCGGCGATGGTTTCGTATTCGGCGGCGAGTTGGGCGATCGAGCCCCACCGGTCCTGCTCGGCGGTGATGATCTCGTGCGCCGACAGCTCAGCACCGCTGTGTTGGAGCACGCCGTAGAGGACCGTGCGGGCGGTCGCGTCCGGGTTGTCGCCCGGATGCGCGGTGGCGTGGTCGTCGGAGCGGTCGAGGATGACGTAGGCATGGTTCGATTCGCGTCCGCGCGTCATCGCGACATACAGGTTCTCCCTCGTGGTGGTGGGTTCGACGAGGACGTGGGCGGTGTCGGTGGTGATGCCTTGGGCGCGGTGGGCGGTGACGGCGTAGCCGAGGTCGACGTGCTCGGCCACGTAGTCGGCGGGCAGGACGATGCTGTTGCCGAACCGGGCACCGGGTGGGCGGATCGTGACCGACCCATCGTCATGCACGGCGGTGATGGTCCAGGTTTGGCCGTTGCGGACCCAGCCGTGCCGGTTCCGCAGCCGCCGGTCGTTGCGGCGGGTGATGATCGTGTCCCCCACGCCCGCTGCCGATCCGTCGGACAGGGTGATTTCGGGGCCCGGCTTCAGCGTGCCGTCAAGGATGAGATCGGCGCGGGCGCGGACGTTGAGGGCGGTGACGTTCTCGCGGGTTTCGGCGATCAGCACCGACGCCAAACCCTGCTGTCGGTCTCGGTGCCAGGCGGTGTAGGCGGCATCGGTCATGGCCTCGGCGTCACCGTCATGGATGCGGTCGTGGTCGAGGTAGGTGTCGATGACCGGGGTGCGGCCATGCCGCAGCTCCAGGGACGCGGTCTTCTCCCAGACGTGGGTGAATCGGTGGACATCGACCAGTTCGGGAGCATCGTCGCGGTCGTGGATCAACAGGCTGAACGCACCGCCAGCGTCGACGGACTGGAGCTGTGCGTAGTCGCCGACCAGCAGCACCTTCGCCCCCGCTTCCTCGGCTGCCTGCGTGATCCGATCCAAGGACAGGGTGCCGGCGAGGGAGGCTTCGTCGATGATGACGAGTTGCCCGGCCTGGAAGGTCGCGCCGGTGTGTTGGTGGGTGGTCCACCACTTCGCCGTGTTCTCCGTCTGAATGCCCAGATCGTCGGCCAGCACCTGCGCCGCCACCGCAGACGGTGCCAGCCCCACCACCGACCCGGCACCATGCTCGGTTTCCCACGCCCGGCGCAAGGCGTTCATCGCGGTCGTCTTCCCGGCCCCCGCCGGCCCCACCAACACATCCACCACCCGGCCCGACACCGCGACCGACGCCAAAGCAGCTGCCTGGTCGGGACCGAGCATCCGCCCCTCGGCGTCAGGCTTGCTCGTGATGGTCTCGACGATAGCGAGGTCGATGCTCGGGCCGGTGGTGGTGCGGGCCCGTTGCAGGAGGCGGTCTTCGGCGGCGAGGAGGGTGTCGGAGGAGAACTCGGTCGAGTGCTTGGGCCGAAACACCGAGGTGCCATCGGGACGGCGGAACTCCACCGGACTGGTCACGAGCTCGGGTGGGGTCAGGCGCAGGGACGCTTGTTCGGCGGCGTCAGCAACCATGGCGGTGATGACTTCGCGGTCCTCGACGGTGGCGAACCGCCACCCCATCGTCTGGCGGGCGGCTTCGGCCATCAGGTTCCAGCGCCGCCACGTCGAACGCTTCTCACCGACCACGTCGACCACCGACCGCCCCACCTGCTCGATCAGATCCAACGGCACATCATCAGCCCGCAACAGCATCTGCCGCTCCCCCGCCGTGACGGTCCGCGCCCACGCGGTGGCGTCCGTGCCGAGCTGCTGGCTGGCGCGGGTGCGCCAATGTTCGGTCAGTTCCGCCAAGGATCGGACCTGCTTGTCCGGGCGGGTCGCGAGCGTGGCCTGGGCGCGCAGTTTCATGATGGTCGCCGGCGACGGGCGCCTGCCGTGCTGGGTCACGTAGGCAGCAATCAGCGCGTCGGTCGCCTCGTTGATGTGCCGGGAGCGGGTCGAGAACTCCGCCACCAGTTGTTCGGGGACGTCGGTGATCGCCCATGACGGGTTCCGGTCCCGGCCCATCTCCCGCGACTCCCAGCTCACGCCGAAGGTGCGGGTCATGTGATCGGCGAACACGGCCTCGTGCAGCTCGGATAACGCGACCACCGCGGCATGCATCGGACGCCCGTCCAGACTCCGCCACTTCCCATCCAACACCGTTTGGGCCTTGTTGCTGATCACCACATGCGTGTGCAAGTGCGGGTCCCCGGCGCGGGAGTCGAAGTGATCGAACGCCGTCGCGATGAGCCCGGTGACGTCGACCTGTGCAACCGCGCCATCCCCAGTGGTTGCACCGGTGCGGGTGGCTGCAACTTCGCGCTCCATGAACGCAACCACGGCCGCAACCGCCTCATGATGGGCTTGCGCAATCAACGCCTGCGTCCCCGCGTCTGCAACCGCCCACAACACCGATGCCGACTTCGGGACACTGAACGTGAAATCAAACCCCGCCACCGCACGCCGCGACCCCCGCACAGCCTCCTCCGCCTCAATCTGCGCAACCATCCGACCCCGCTCCCCAGAGCCGAGCGACGGGTCCAGTTGCGCGACGCGATCCGCGACCCGCTCCGCCGTCGAGCGGTACACCGGATACGCCCGCCCCAACGGATCACCCGTGACCGGATCCCGCCCCATCCCCACCAGCAGCTGAAGCTGTGCTTCCGACACCTGGGCGCCAGGGGTGAGTTCACCATGCCCCAGAGCGGTCACGCCGGAACCGAGCCAGCGTCCGGGCGGGGTGCCCGCCTCGGCGTAGTAGCGGGTCAACGGAGTCGACAGCGACCGGTCACCATCGCCAGCCGCCACGGTGCGCAGCAGGTACTTGTAGCCGTCCCCGGCCGACATCACCCGCATCGACACCGTCACCCAAACCACCCCTCACCTGCTCGTCACACAGGTGAGCTGGCAGCCACCGAACCTCGATCTGCAAGAGGCGTGGCAGCTCTTGATGTTGTGCTCGCTGTAACGGCCACCCGGCTGCCCTACTTCGCCGTGAACTGGGATTGCCGCATGCGCCACTTGTTCGACAAAGACTCACCGGGCTAGGTAAAGTTGATTCCATGTACTCAGGCATCGCCTCGATGAAGCTGCGTTCCGCCCGCTGACGGCGGCGGGACCCCTTCTGATCTCTCGTCTGCCGTCCTGGCCATCTGTCGGGCGGCGATCTTGTGCTGCCCGGCTCCATGACGAGCTGAGAGTATGCAATGCCAATCACCCCAACCTTGCGTTCGTGTGTGTGGAACGGAACGCCTCACGGGCCTGCTGCACACATCCGCGCTGAATCAATCCACATCACCTTGGGGGACAAGAATGTCCTGAACGGGGTGGACGTCACGGTCTCCGCCCGGTCCCGCCTGGCGATCGTCGGCGACAACGGCCGCGGCAAAACCACCTTGCTCCACGCCTTGGCGGGGATCCTGACACCCGACTCGGGATTAGTGACCCAGATGGGTTCCCTCGTCCTGGTCAAGCAGGACATGTCCGCCGAGGGCAACCGGACCGTAGGCGACCTCATCGCCGAAGCGACTGCTCCCTCCAGGTCTGCGCTCGAGGCACTCGACGTGGCGAGCGCTGCACTCGCCGCAGGCGACGACGCGGCTGATACCTACTCTGACGCCCTCGAGGCCGCCACGCTGCTGGATGCCTGGGATGCCGAAAGGCGCGTGGACATCGCACTGGCAGGCCTGGACGCCTGCAGCGACCGCGCTCGCGTTCTGTCGACCTTGTCGGTGGGCCAGCGCTACCGGGTTCGGCTGGCCGTCGCACTTGGATCTACCCCTGACCTGCTCCTGCTGGACGAGCCCACCAACCACCTGGACGCTGCAGGACTGTCCTTCCTCACTGAGCGCCTGCGTGGCCACCCCGGTGGTCTGGCTCTGGTCAGCCATGACCGCGCTCTGTTGCATGACGTGGCGACCACCTTCCTGGATCTCGACCCGACCCGCGATGGCGTGCCGCGAACCTACGCGGGCGGCTACCAAGGCTGGATCGAAGGCCGCCGACGAGAACGCCTCGCGTGGGAACAAGACCATGCCGCCAAGGTCGCGCAGCACGCAGAACTGACACGCGCTGCAGCCGAAGCACGATCGCGACTGTCCCAGGGCGGATGGAGGCCAGACAAGGGCACAGGCAAGCACCAACGCGCCACACGCGCTGCGGGAGTGGTCCAGGCCTTCAACCGACGCGTCGAAGACCTGGAACGACATGAGATCGACGTGCCGGCACCACCACTGCGTCTGGCGTGGCCCGCCTCGTCGACCCGTGCCGGACAGAGCATCGTGAACGCCACCCAACTCACCGTGAAGGACCGGTTGGACACACCGGTCTCGGTCGACGTGAACGGCGGTGACAGGTTGGTGGTCACCGGACCGAACGGCGCGGGAAAGTCCACCTTGTTGGCAGTTCTCGCACGGCGGCTGGCCCCCACCACGGGACACGTGCGAGTGAATCCGAAAGCACGCATCGCCCTGCTGTCCCAAGAGGTCCCCGACTGGGACCACTCCAGCCCCGCCCACGAGGCCTACGAGGCGTACCTGGCGAAGCTGGGCCGCCGGGCCCAGGCTCCAGCTCTGGACTCGCTCGGGCTGCTCGAGGCCCGCGCAACCGGCACGCCCGTGGGGCGCCTGTCGCAAGGGCAGCAACGACGTCTCCACCTGGCCATGTGCCTGGCCCAGGACCCGGACCTGCTGCTCCTGGACGAACCCACCAACCATCTGTCCTCGAGCCTCGTTGACGACATCACCACCGAGCTCCTGCAGACCTCCTGCGCGGTGATCGTCGCCACGCATGACCGGCAGATGCTCCACGACCTGGCCGACTGGCCTCACCTGAACCTTGACCCGAAGGACATGCCATGAACCCGCTCCGCCCCTTGACCATCCCCACCTACCGTCGGCTGTTCGCAGCGATGGTGTTGACCATCTTCGCCCAGGGCGCCTGGGCTCTCTACTTGGCCATGCAGACCCTCGATCTGGGTGCCACGCCAGCCACCCTGTCGGGTGTCGTGGCCTGGAGTGGCATCGGTCTGCTTGCGGGATCCCTCCCAGCCGGTGTCCTCGCCGACCGAATCCCCAACAAGTCCGTCATCGTGGGCGTGCTCACCCTGAACCTCACCATCGCGACAGCAACCTCCACCGCCGCGATCCTCGGCGTGGTCACCTTCTGGATGCTCGCGGCTTCCGCGTTCATCATCGGAGCCTCCACCGCCTTCTTCTTCCCCGCCTACACGGCGCTGGTGCCAGTCCTGGTGGACAGCGATGACCTGATGGCCGTCAACGGACTGGAAGGTGCTACCCGCCCCTTGGTCGGACAGGCTCTTGCACCCGCCGCCGTCGGAGCAATCATCGGTGCCAGCGTGCCCGCCGCGGGCGGGTACCTCATCGCAGCAACACTCGGACTGGCCCTGCTCACCGCCCTGCAGCTCCCCGCCCCCACCCCCGCCGAGACCGAGGCCGACACTTCGGCCGCCTCGCCGATCACCGACCTGGTCGACGGGTTCCGCTATGTCGCTCGCACGCGCTGGGTCCGCTCCAGCGTCCTGTTCGCGGCCGTCATGGGACTGGCCGTAACGGGACCACTCGAAGTTCTCCTGCCTGCTCTCATGCGCTCCTCGCACGACAACGGACCGGCCTTGTACGGGGCTATCCTGGCTGCCCTCGGCGCCGGCGGGCTGATTGGTTCCCTCCTGGCGGGATCGTGGCGCACACCGGAACGCTTCCTGCCCGCCATGGTCGGCGTCTGGGCGCTTGGCTGCCTGCCGCTGTCCATCCCCGCGCTCACCAACAACCCGTGGGCCATTGGCGCAGGCCTCGCCATCTACGGAGCACTGATCGGGATCGGGATGGTCATCTGGGGCACCGTGCTCCAAGAGCACGTCCCTCTGGAGATGCTCGGCCGGGTCGCCAGCCTCGACTTCTTCATCTCCATCGCCTTCATGCCCCTGTCCATCGCCCTCACCGGCATCCTCAGCCGCCACATTGACACCCACACCCTGTTCATCACCTCCGGCCTCGTGCCTCTTGCGACAGCGGCTCTCCTCGCGGCGCTGGGCCAGCTCCGAATGCCGAGGAAGACGCTTGGCGAGGCAGGGAAGGCCTGATGCGAGTCCACAACTCCCCACCCCAAGCGAGTCTCTCCGGGGTCGTTTCCACGCGCACAACGAGCACAGTCCCCACACGGATCTGTGGGAACCAGCCACCCCTTCCCACGACTGACCAATCTCCCCGGCCAGTACAGCCCACGCACCCGAAGGAGCTGGTTATGTCCTCGACACTGTCTCGCGCGTCCTCGGGTACCCCTGCCGCCCCTTCGCTAAATCAGCACAACAAAACGCAGCTGCTTAGCGAGTCTGCACCTTATGAAGCTGCCCGGCTCCGTTCGGAGGTGCGCGATGCGCTCACGCGGATGCAGGGCGACCTGTCCCATCAATGGACGATGGCTGATCTTTCCGCGCAAGTGCATCTGTCGCCTTCCCGACTCCGAAGTCTGTTCGTGTCACAACTCGGCGCAACACCAATCGCGTGGTTGACCAGGCTACGAGTGCAGGAGATGGCCCGGTTGCTTCTGGAATCGCACGAGACGGTCCGAGCAATCGCCCATAGAGTTGGATGGGCTAACCAGGCTCACGCTGCTCAGCAGTTCCGCAAGCTGGTGGGGCGAAGTCCGTCGGCATATCGTGCAGAGGCCCGGAGACAAGGGGCCGCCGTATGTCCTGGATGCGGGCAAGTCATCGAAGCCCCCTAGTTTGACGGTGTTTCGACTGCGTTTCACCGCGATCGGCGCAAGCCTGCCGCAATCCCTGGACGTCGTGTGCTTGAGCTTGGTAAGTCCGATATGACACGTCGGGTTCGTTGGGTTCCTGGCGGTCACTGTAGGGGTTCCTTGTTGTCCGTCTTCTAGTGCTGGTGATTCCGGCGTACCTGATGGTCACCGGGTCGGTTCTTCGACCCGGTGGGCAGGTTCGCGGAAGGAGACCGGCATGGCAACGTCGGGCAAGGATGCTCGGGCGGCGCGGGAGGCGAAGCTTGATGCTCTGCATGAGCGGCTGACGGGTGCGGTCGAGCAACTGGTCTCGGGTGAGGATTGGGCCCGGGCGTTGGCGTTCGCGGCCCGGTTCCGGGCGCGGTCGTTCGCGAACACGATCCTGATCTTCACCCAGCATCAAGAGGCCTACGGGCTGGGCCTGGTGCCGGACCCAGTGCCGTCGCATGTGGCCGGGTATAGGCAGTGGCAGCAGTTGGGTCGCCAGGTGTCGAAGGGGCAGCCGGGGTATCAGATTCTGGCGCCGGTGACGGGACGGTTCGCCTCAGCAACCCCGCAGGATGCTGAGTCGTGGCGACGCCTCGGGAAGGGTGAGAAGCCGCGTGCGGGTGAGATGGTGCGCACGAAGATGGTCGGCGTCCGCCCCGCCTACGTCTGGGACGCGTCCCAGACCACGGGTGACCCGATTTCTGAGCCGCCGGCGCCGCAGTTGCTGGAGGGGCAGGCTCCTGCCGGGTTGTGGGAGGGCCTCGCCGCCCAGGTGCAGTCTGCTGGGTTTGAGCTGCGGCTGGTTGCGGATGCGTCGGAGATTTTCGGGGCGAATGGACTGACCGATTACGCCAGTCGGGTGGTCTCGGTGCGTGCGGACATGGACCCGGCCGCGCAGGTGAAGACCCTGGCCCACGAACTCGGCCACGTCCTGCTGCATGACCCGGACGCTACTGAGGCGCGGGAGCATCGCGGGATCGGTGAGGTGGAGGCCGAATCGGTCGCGTTGATGGTGGGGGCCGCGCATGGCATGGACACCTCCGGCTACACCGTCCCGTACGTGTCGACGTGGGCGGCCCGGGTGGCGGGCCAGGACCCGGTCGAGGTGGTCAAGACCACCGGGGAACGGGTCCGCAAAGCCGCGCTGGGGATTCTAGAGAAGCTCGACTCGGTGCAGGTCGGGAACGGCACACCTCCCGGCTTGGAACGCGACACCCCCGCTCGCGAAGCCGCGACACGGCAGGCCCCGGTTGCGCCGGCGGTGTCGGAGCCGGTTGAACGGGTGGTGTCGGGGCGTGAGGCGGTGGCGCTATGAGCCCGAACCTCTTCCACCTGGCCCGGCTTCTCGCTCCTGGTGCGGACAGGTCGCTGGGGCGGGTGGCGGGTGATCTTGCTTCGGCGGGTGTGCCGGTGTTTCCGTGCGTGCCCGGGCAGAAGCGCCCCCTCACTGCCCGAGGGTTCCACGACGCTTCCACTGACCTCGCCCAGATCAAGGAGTGGTGGGCGCGGTGGCCGGAGGCGAACCTGGGACTGCCGACCGGGGCGGTCTCCGGTGTCGTAGTCGTGGATGTTGACATCCGCGAGCACGCGGATGGCCGGGAGAGCATGCGCCGCGCCCTCGATGCGGGGCGGGCAGGTGTGCCGGTGTTCACGGTGGTCTCCCCCTCGGGTGGACGGCATGGCTACTACCCGGCCACGCCAGGTGTGGTGCAGCGGTCGTGGCAGGTTGCCCGGGCCGGTGTGGATTTCCGTGGGGATGGCGGCTACATCGTCATCCCACCCTCACACACAGATGCCGGCTCGTATCGGCTGGCCACTGTCCGGCGGGGCGCGGCGAGCGGGATCGACAGTGACGCGCTGCGGGACTTCCTCGACCCCCGGCCCGCCCTGCGACCGCGCGCTGCTGATCGCGGCATGGCTCAGAGCGGGCCTGGGGTGGTGGTGTCGCGCCTGGCCGCGTGGGTGGCGGGTTTGAGTGAGGGTGAGCGGAATCGGGGGTTGTTCTGGGCGGCCTGCCGGGCCGCGGAACACGACATCACACCAGCCACGGCGGCGGATGTGCTGGGCGCCGCGGCTACTGTGGCGGGGTTGGGTCCGCGGGAGATCGCCACCACCGTCCGGTCGGCCTACCGCACCGCCCACCCCACAACCTCCACAGCACCCAAGCCCACCGAACCAGCGGCAGCATCGCCGGTGCGGGTGCCGGTGGGCGCGGGTAGGGGGCTGGCGTGAGGGCACGGCGGTGGGCAGTGCGGACAGCGGTCGCGGGGACGGTGTTCATCGCGATCGGGGCGTTCTGGCTGTCCTTCACCTCTCTAGCTGATCTCGCTGCCCGTTCGGGCATCGGGGCAGGTCAGGCGTGGGCGTGGCCGCTGATCGTCGACGGGATCATCGTGGTCGCCACCGTCGCCGTGGTCGCTCTGGCTGGGCAGAAGGCGGCCTGGTATCCCTGGGCCCTGTTGATCGGCGGTGCCATCGTCTCGGTCACTGCCAACGGCCTGCACGCCATCGTCGCCGCTGACGCCGACGTCCCGGCCCTGTTGGCGGCAGCGATCGCGGCGGTTCCGCCCGTGGTGCTGCTGGCGATCACCCACCTCACCGTCATCCTCACCCACACCACCGATTCACAGCCGGTGATCTGGCGAACCGTCACCCACCCCGATGACGAGCCCCCACCGGGCCCAAGACCGGGCATCGAGGCTGGTGCATCGGCGGCGCTCCCCCCGGCCAACAGCAGCGATTCGGTCGGCGTGGATGATGAGCCGCCGACCTCGCCTGAACCAGATCCCGCCCCCGCCGAACGCACCGAGAAACCGCGGTCCGAGTACGAGCCATCCGCCCCGCCGATCCCCGTAGAGGAGACCAGGTCCGGCGCTCCTGTGACTGGGATGGGCCGGCGGGAACGGGCTGCCGGGCTGCGGAGTGAGGGGTGGTCGAACAAGCAGATTGCCGCCGAGCTGAGCGTGCATCCGTCCACGGTGGGCCGCTGGCTCACCTCCCCAACAACGAGGAGTTCTGAACCTGACACCAGCCCATCGATGAAGGAGGAATCATGAGCACCCACGAGCACGAGCACGACCCGGTGGAGCCGCCGGTCCTCGACGACTACGGCCCACCCGATCCCGAAGAACTCACCCTGAGCGCCCACGCCGAGAACCTCGACCAGGAGCCGGTGAGTGAGCGAGGCGATCTTGTCCCACCCGAGACTCCGGCGGAAGAACTCAACGAGCAGCTCGCCCCCGACATCAACGGACCAGACGCGGGCTTCCCGGAGCTGGATGAGGGGGCGGAAGGAGTGCCGGAGGCGGTCAAGGCCCGCACCGCCCGGACAACCAGCCGGCCTGTGGGTCGGCAGGTGGGGCGGGGTGTGGAGTGGGTGCGTCCCACCGATCTGCTGGCCCGACGTGGTGCAACAGTCGCTGGCCGCGGCATCCACTTCCAGACCGCAGTGAGCCAGAAGACTCGCCACGGCATCACTGTGGGTACGCGGCACGTGGGTGATCGGGCTGGACGGTTGGCGCCGTTGTCGGCCTTCGGCCGGGGCCAGGCCCAGTCGGTGCCGGGGCGGTCCGCAGTGGGGATGAGCTGAGCGTGGTGACCAGCAATGACGACTCTCGCCAACACCACCACGACACCACTGCCGCCGACATCTGGGGTGGGGGTGCGCACCTGCTTGTCAGGAGGCACCACCATGACCCACACCACAACACCAACCACCGGCACCGCTGAGACCGGGAGAACGTCGACAACGCCGTCGACACCGCACCCCGACAGGGCTGACTTCCGCACCAGCGAGGGGCTGCGGGCTCTGTTGGAGCATCTGGCCGAGCACGGATGGCGCAACAATCCCCAAGCCAAAGAGTTGCTGGAGTTCGCGGCGGAGCGGTTCGCACCCTTGGCGCGCAAGCACGGCCTGGATGTGTGGGAGGCCGCATCGGCGGCGTTTGATGTGATGCGCACGCCGGCGGCAAGGAAGGCCGCAGATCCGTGGGCGGTGGTTACGCATGCGGTGCGGATCACCTGCATCTACGAAGAACGCGCCCAAGGGCTCCTGTGTTCGGTCCACCAGGCCCGCCGAGCCCACATCTCCGCCCACCACGACCCCGAACGGTTCTCCGACCGCGAAACTCCCCTGTACGAATACCATCCCGCGTTCCAGCTCACCGACCCCCACCACCACGACCAGCAGGCGGACGTGGACGTGGATGCGGGCGTGCAGGCAGCAGTCGCGGATGCCACCCGCTTGTTCGTGCTGCTGGGCTGGCCGGAAGCCTCCGCCCGGGCCGGGGTGGATCACGTCACCAACGCCCTGGCCCGGATCGGGTCCCGGCGCGGCACCTACGAAGCCTTGCGGCGCGACAAACACGCCCGCGCACTGCTCGACCTCCCCGCCCCGGCCTGGACGTGTCTGCTGAGGGTTCTGCTGGGCCATCCCGAACCTGCCTACGCCACCACGACGGCTGGGCGCGGGATCCTGCTGCGTCTGCTGCTCGGAGAAACCCTGGCTGACCTGTTGGGTGATGACGCCCTGGTGGCCTCCATCGTTCGTGCCACACCGGGACGGGAACGGGTGCGGTCATGAGCACCCCGGGGCACATCGAGCTGGACCGCGCCGTCGACTCCCTGCATGTCGGCCGACGTCACCGTGCCGATCTGGGTGATATCGATGCGTTGGCGGCGTCGATTGAGCGCGATGGGTTGTTGCAACCGTTGACGGTCAGCCCCGACGGGGTGCTGATCTGCGGGGCACGCCGTCTGGCGGCAATCAAGCAGCTTGGCTGGCGCACCGTCAACGTGTGGGTCCGCTCCGGCATCTCCGACCGTCTCGGCCACCTGCTGGCCGAACAAGACGATAACGTCCTACACAAGCCGCTCACCGCGCTGGAAGCCGCCGCCCTCTACCGCGAACTGAAATCCCTCATGGCCGAGGATGCTGCGCGTCGCAAGGCCGCGACCCAGTTCCGCAGCGACAACCAGCCCGGAACCGACGGTCCCGGAAAATTTCCGGAACCGTCGGGAGCCACCGGTGAGGCTCGTGAGCAGGCTGCCGGAATGATTCCCGGTGGGGCCTCGTACAAGACGCTGGACAAGATCGGCTACCTCGAACACGCCGCCACCGACGAGACACTGCCCGAACACGTGAGGGCCGCAGCGCAACGGGGGTTGGAGCAGATCGACGCAGGTAGCCCGGTCCATCCGATCTACGAGACCATCCGCAACCACACCGCCAGCCCCGATGCTGGCGATGAGGCGTTGCATCAGGCCGCGGCCGATGCCCTCGCCCGCATCCAATCCGCCGGCAGACCGAAGCCCACCTCGGTCAAGAAGCCCAAGGACGACGCTGAGGGCGCGCCGGTGCAGTACCCGGTGCGAGCGTTCGTGGTGACGTGGACCGAACTGGATCAGTGGTGGACCCACTACGACCCGGCCGTGCTCGCCGTCGAACTCACCGACGAACAGGTCGCCACGTTCCTGCGCGTGATCGAACAGACGGTCGCGTTCGCCGGCGCCCTCCAAGCCGCCCTCACCAACCCCGACGACACCACCACCGCCGCCTGCGGCACTGTCGATGAGAGGGATGACGGACCGGCGGGTGGGCGTCCGCAGCTGCGCGCCATCTAGCTTCTGCCTGCTGGTGTTGGGGGTGGGTGGGTGCACCTGCTGGGCATGGACACTTCTGATCGTTCGTCGCGTCGCCGGCTCGTGCTGATTGCTGCCGGCTCGGTCACGGCCTTGGTGTGTGGGGTCGGGATCTACGGCCTGGCCACCGGACCCCACACCCCCACCCCGGGCACGTCACCGACCATCACCACCGGCCCGTCACCCTCCGCAACCACCACCGCCACGGCGAGCCCTTCAGCATCAGAGGCGCCGTCGGTGCCACCTGTTGCGCGGAGCGCTGATCCGGAGCAGTTCGCTCGCAATGTCGCGACCACGCTGTTTGCGTGGGAGACCACCACTGGGCTGCTGCCGCTGGACTACACCTCGGCGATCGTCGCCGTCGGGGACCCCAGCGGCGCCGAACAAGCCGGCCTCGCCAGCGACGTCGCCGCCTACCTGCCCTCGCGGACCGCGTGGCAGGACCTGCGTGAGTACGGCACCAGTCAGTATCTGACGATCGACCGGGCCTACATCCCCGATCAGTGGGGCGAAGCCGTTGCCCAGGCCCCCGAGGGGCAGCTCGCACCAGGGACGGTCGCCTACACCATCGAGGGCACCCGGCACCGCACCGGAACCTGGAACGGCGAACCAGTCACCTCGGCCCACAAGGTGGAGTTCACGGTGTTCGTGGTCTGCGCGCCGACCTACGACACCTGCCACCTGCTGCGCCTGTCACAGCTCGACAACCCGCTGCGGTGACCCGGCCGTGAAGAAACTCGCCGTCATCGCTACCGTGCTCGTGCTGTTCAGCCCCGCCCTGCTCCTGCTGGGGGTCGGGCTGATGTTCAGCCCCGGCGCCAACGCCTCCTGCACCACCAGCACCTCTGGCCCGTCGGTGGTGGGGCCGGTGCCGGACTCATTGGAGGTGACGACCGCTGACGGGCAGACCTTCACGCTGAACACCACCCAGCTCACCCACGCGGCCACCATCATCCAGACCGGCTCCCAGATCGAAGGCGTCACCCGTGACGGGCTGCAGATCGCGCTCATGGCCGCGCTCACCGAGTCGAATCTGCGGATGCTGGCCAACACCAGCGTCTACCCCGACTCCGGGAATCACCCCAATGACGGGGACGCCTCCGACCACGACAGTCTCGGCCTGTTCCAGATGCGACCCCAAGCCGGGTGGGGAACCGTCGCCGACCTCATGGACCCTGGCTACCAGGCGCGCGCGTTCTTCGGCGGCCCTACTGGCCCCAACCACCCCTCACCCCGCGGCCTGCTCGACATCCCCGGCTGGCAGACCCTGCCGAAGGGCGAAGCCGCCCAAGCCGTCGAAGTCTCCGCCTACCCCGACCGGTACGCGAACTACGAGCCCGTCGCCGAACAGATCCTGACCACACTCACCACCCCCAGCACCACCAGTCCACCGTTGCCGGAGACCGGGCGTGTGGTTTTCCCGCTGCCTGAGGGCACCTGGGTCGCCACCTCGCGGTTTGGGATGCGGGTCCACCCCATCACCGGGGAGAACAAGCTCCACACCGGCGCAGACTACTCCGCCCCCGACGGCACCCCCATCCTCGCCGCCGCCGACGGCATCGTCACGCAGGCCTCGATGTCGGGCGGGTACGGCGGGCTGATCATCATCGAACACACCATCGGCGGGCAGAAGATCGCCACCGCCTACGCCCACCTGTGGGAAACCGGCTTTCACGTCAACGTCGGCGACACCGTCACCGCCGGACAACACATCGGCGACGTCGGGTCGGCCGGCTACTCCACCGGCGCACACCTGCACTTCGAACTCCGCCAAGGGGGCAGCGACGGTGAGTTTACCGACCCCCAGCCCTGGCTCGACCAGCACACCACCGGCGACCTTCCAGCCCCTACCACGCCGGTCGAGCAGGAAGGCTGCAACCCGGCCGCGACCCAGCCCGCGCCACCCCAAGGGCCCGATGACGGGGACCTGGACCGAAAGGTCGATGACCCCACCACCGACGGGCAGATCACCGCCCGCATGCTCCACGTCTACACCCAAGCCCTCACCGCCCACCCCGACAGCTCCTGGGCCTGCTACTCGCCCCGCCCCGGCACCAAATCCGAACACCCCCTCGGACGGGCCTGTGACGTCACTTTCGGCAACGCCATCGGCGCCCGACCCACACCCCAGCAGCTCGAAGCCGGATGGGCGCTGACGAACTGGCTCAAAGACAACGCCGAAACCCTCGGCGTCGAATATCTGATCTGGCAAGGCCAGATCTGGTCCCTCGCTCGCGATGCCGAGGGCTGGCGCCCCTACAACGGCGGTGGCATGCACGACCCCAACGATGTCACCGGCGGCCACTACGACCACGTCCACATCACCGTCAAAGAAGGCAGCTGAACACTCGTGAACATCTACCCCGACTTCGGCGCCCTCGGTGACAACACCACCCTCCACACGGTGATCGGCGCCCTCTTGACGTTCGTCCTCGTCACCGCCGTCCTCACCATGCTCATCAGCGGCATTGCCTGGGCCATCGCCACAGCGAACGGCAACCACACCACCGCCACCAAAGCCCGCACCGGACTCCTCGTCGCCCTCGGCACAGCCACCCTCGCCGGCGCCGGCATCACCTGGCTCAACTGGCTCATCAACCTCGGCGACCAGCTGTGAGCAGCTCGAAGACAGCTGTCAGAACGGTGGTTCTTCGGTCTTCAGCCAAGGGTTGGGTGGCGAGGACGGCTGTGCTTCATCCGGCAACGGGAGGGTGCTGACGACGTACAGGTTCAAGATGTCGTCACGGTCCAAGAACATGATCTGGCTACGTTTGGATGCGTCAAGGGCGTTGCCCAGCCAGTTTCGAGCTGACTTGGTGATTTCGCCGCCAGCCACGATGAACGCGTGATCGACCAGCACTCGACGGTTGACTTCGGGATCGAAGATCTCGTGGGCGAGCATCATGAGGGCCTGGTTATGGATCTCGGCCATATTCGCATTGCCAGCCTTGGTGACGCCCGAGGCATCAAGCTTGCCCTTCTTGGCCTGAAGGCCGAAGTACAAGACGTGTTGCGTAGGCAGCGTGTAACGCATCCACACGTCCTTGCCATACTCCAACGATTTGTCCTTGTGCCCTGCCGCAGTGATGCGGTGGTAGCCGAGTTGTCTGAACATCGGGAGCAGGATCTTCTCGATGAGGTCGTCCTCGCTACACGAGTCCAGATAGGCAGCAAGGAGTTTGCGACGCTCCTGCTCTGCCTTGCTGAACGGCCGATGCGGGTTGGCGGCCAGCACGGTCACTGACTGGGTACCCATGTGCCGGAGGTAGCAGTGGTTGTCCTCCGCGTAGAACGCGTGAAACCCCTCGCGCTCCAGAACAGCGTTGAGGAGAGCCAGAGCGCGGGGCCGGTCAGGTCCTTCGTTGAGGCGATCAGCGGGACTCATGAGCTGATCGATCAAGCGGCAGAACAGCTCCGGAGGATGGCTCGGACCTTCGTGCGGTTGAGCCAAAATCTCGTCGAGAACGTCCGCAACCCACTCTCTGCGCGTCGAGCCGTCGTGTCGATACTCGGTATCAAGGTCCTGAAAGAACTCCGTAATCCGGGAACTCGACCGGTAGGGAAAGTACTTGGCCTCATCCTCGGTCTCGGCATCGTCACGTCCCACGTTACCGACCACCAAGTCAGCCAACGCGACCAGATTCCTGCGCTTGAACTTCACCCTCGAAGTATCGCAGCAGCACCGAGGGCCGGCGATCACAACAGGAGCAGGCTGCACACCTGACAGGCAGACCTCCCCTGGTTGCCTGCCCTCCCGGTCACGTCCCGGGGGCGGGCCCCTTTCGTCCTTCTGTCTGTGAGGAGCTTGCTGTGCTTGATCTGATGACTTCTGTCCTGCCCACGCTGCCGATGATGCTGCCGATGGAGGTGGACATCACGCCGAACGATGATGGGCTGCCGGGGATCGCGCAGCTGCGCAACATCGTGGGTGCGGTGATGACGATCGGTCTGATCCTGTCGGTGCTGGCGCTGATCATCTCAGCGATCGTGTGGGGCTTCGGCGCGAACTCGTCCAACCCGCACCTGGCCGGCCGCGGCAAGGTCGGTGTCCTGGTCTCGTGCGGGGCGGCGATCATCTGCGGTGCCGCGGTCACGCTGATCAACTTCTTCTGGAACGTCGGCCAGTCCGTCTAACCCCTACCCAACCGTTCCAACCCGCGTGTGTGAGGAGTGATTGCGGTGGGGATCTGTGATCTGCCCGTCATCTCAGGTGTCTGCGAAACCGCTGGTGAGGCCGCCGCCTCGCTGGTGTCGGCCCCGTTCGACTGGCTCGCCCAAGCCATGGGCTCGGCCGCGGGCTGGTTGTTCGAGGCCGTGTGGAACGTCTTCGACGCCACCACCCTGGTCGACATCACCAGTGACGGATACCTGTCGGTGTACAACCTGCTGTTCGGCATCGCGGTGTTGGTGATGCTGCTGTTCTTCTGCCTCCAACTCATCACCGGCCTCATCAGGCGTGACCCCACCGCCCTGACCCGAGCCGCCCTCGGCCTCGCCAAGAGCGTGTTGGGGTCGTTTGTGGTGATCACCCTGACCGGGCTGCTGTTGGAGGTGGTCGACCAGCTGTGTGTCGGGATCGTCCAAGCCGCCGGGGAGACCACCGAATCGATGGGCGAGAAGATCACGATCCTTGCCGGCGGACTGACCGCGATCAACATCGCCGCCCCCGGGGTGGGGGCGATCATCACGATCTTCCTCGCCGGGCTCGCGATCACCTCCGCGGCGATCGTGTGGCTCTCACTGCTGGTGCGCAAGGCGCTGCTGCTGGTCGCGATCGTGTTCGCACCCCTGGCCCTGTCGGGCTCGTCGTGGGACGCCACGAGGGGGTGGATCAGCAAGTGGGCGATGTTCGTGGTCGCGCTGATCTGTTCCAAGCTCGTGCTGGTCGTGATGTTCCTGGTCGCGATCACCCAGGTCGCCGCCCCGATCAATGGGGACTTGTCCTCGATCAGTGACCCGCTGGCCGGGGTGGTGCTGATGGCGATGGCCGCGTTCGCCCCGTACCTGACCTACCGGTTCATCAGCTTCGTCGGCTTCGACATGTACCACGCGATCGGCGCCGAACAAGACGCCAAGAACTCCCTCAACCGCCCCATCCCCCTCCCCGACCGTCAGCCAGGTAACCCCCAGCAGGTCCTCGACGGCAACAACAGCAGCAGCGGTGACAGCAACGGTGGTGGTGGGAAGCAGCCGGCGAAACCGAGTACCCCGAACCCCTCGGCCTCCCAGGGCAGTGCCGAAGCTGGTGCTGGAACTGGCGGAGCAGCTGGATCCGGGGCTTCCGGGTCGGGTGCGGCATCGGGTGGGTCTGCTGCCGCTGCGGGTCCTGCTGCGGCTGCGGTGGTCGGGGTGCAGGTGGCCAAGGACGCTGCCACCGCGGGCCCGAAAGCCGGCGCCGAGGTGGGTCAGCAGGCCGAGACCGCTGCCGACGCCGCCGACCACACCCCCGCCAACAACGAAGGCGGAGGCAATGGCGGGAATACTCCGCCGGCGCCTGTACCCGGTGAGACGCCGCCACAGCAGGGCACACCACCTGCCAGCGGGGAGCCCACCCCGCCCAGCACCCCAAGCTCACAGCCACCGGGGTCGTCTTCACCGGGTGCGGGTGAGCAGGTGGCACCGTCCGCGCCGGTGCCGAACCCGCCGCCCGCCGACAATCCGCCACCGCCGTCGAGTGCTGGGAAGGAGCCGCAGTCATGAGCCGCCGCAACAAGAACAACAGCCACGACCTGGAGGCGACCGGTTCGGAGTTGGTGCCGGTGAAGTTCTCCCGGCTCACCCGGCGCGGCATCCTGCTTGGCCTGTCCGCGGCTCAGCTGGTCACTGTCGGGATCGCGATCGCCACCATCATCACCGCCCTGTATGCCGGGGGCGGGATGTGGCTGGCCTACACCGCCCCCATCTGGGCCACCGCTGTCCTCCTCACCTGGGTCCCTGTCGCTGGACGCCCGGTCATCGAGTGGGTGCCCGTGGCCGGCTGGTGGGTCTACCGCACCACCATCGGCCAACTCCTCTACCGGCGTCGCATCGTCACCCCACGCCCCGCCGGAACCCTCGCCCTGCCCGGCGACCAAGCCCGGCTGCGCGAGTACGAGGATCCGACCACGGGGGCGGGCATGATCCACGACCCCCTCCAGAACACGCTCACGGTGGTGTGCGAGATCACCCACCCCGCGTTCGTGCTCCTCGACCCCGCCGAACAAGAACGACGCGTCACCGCCTGGGGCCGCGTCCTGGCCACCGTCTGCCGCTCCGGCAGGATCGCGACCCTGCAGATTCTGGAACGCACCCTGCCCGACTCCGGCACCGGACTGGCCGAATGGTGGACCACCCACGGCCAGCCCGAGGACACGAGCTGGGCTGCCACCACCTACGCCGAACTCATCGACCGCGCCGGCCCCGCCGGCGAACGCCACGCCACCACCCTCTCCCTATCCCTCGACATGAGAAACGCGGCGCGGCAGATCCGCACCGCCGGCGGCGGTATCCGCGGCGCCGCCGCCGTCCTGCGCCAAGAGATGAACACCCTCACCGCCGCGCTCCGCTCAGCCGACCTCACCCCATCCGGGTGGCTCACCCCCGGCCAGATCGCTGTCATCCTGCGCTCGGCCTACGACCCCGCCATCGCCGCCACCCTGGAACGCCACGGCCAGATCGGCCACGACCTCGCCACCGCCGGACCGGTCGCAGTCAACGAAACCTGGAGTCGTATCCGCACCGACTCCGCCCACCACGCCGTGCTGTGGATCAGCGAATGGCCCCGCTCCATGGTCTACCCAGGCTTCCTCTCACCCATCCTGCTCTCCAGCGGAATCCAACGGTCGTTCTCCCTGATCTGCACCCCCATGCGCTCCGACCAAGCCGCCCGCGACATCCGCAAGAAGAAAGTCGAGCACATCTCCGACCAAGCCCAACGCGCCAAAATCGGACAGATCGAGGACGCCTCCCAGACGGCTGAGTACCACGATGTTCTCCAGCAAGAAGCCGACCTCACCGCCGGCCACGGCATCCTGCGCTACACCGGCCTGATCACCATCACCGCCACCACGATCGAAGACCTCGACGCCCACGTCGCCGCCCTCGAACAAGCCGCCATTCAAGCCAACTGCGAAACCCGACTCCTCGCCGGACAACAAGCCAAAGCATTCACCGCCGCAGCCCTACCCCTCTGCCGCCAAGTCTAGGAAGCTTAGGCGTTTGAATCGTCCGTGTCCTCCAAAGTAGAGGCGGTCACAGACGCTCCGAGATCTTCAAATCCACGTGGCCCATACCAACGCTGTTCCCCGCTGGTGAACGTGACTCTCCCAACTAGTTGCGTCGATAGATTCCAAGTCGTCAGGTCAGGTTCTCTGGCCGTGGACGGAGGCTTCACACCCCATGGGCGAGTCCCCTCTCGACGAGGGTCAGGAGGCTCGAATGCCTCTGGCATGGAGCCGTCTCCAGAGAGCGCGTGGAGCGAGCGCCGGACGTACTCCGAGTAAGTGCGCAAGTCGGCATAGTCGCGACGGCGTTCCTCTTCCGATCTGTCAGGCTGGTTGGAGTGTGCGAAGCGAACCAGCCATACCAGGTCCTTCCAGCGTTGTCCGACCTCTTCTGGGAGTGCGTGGGCATTCCTAGCTCCTGCATTGGTTAGCTGCGCGACGCGCCCGAGGCGATCTCGATGAACGTCAGCGGTTGCTGGAACTCGAACGAAGCAGGGCATCTGGTCTGGCGAGTCCAAAGTAACGGTCCAGTAGTCAGCTAAAGCAGCAATCAAATGAGCCGCAGCTTCTGAGATTCGTCTCTCCTCCTGCATCTTGCTGGCTACTCGGCGTTCTTCAGAAGCCAAATCAGTTTCATGTCGCAGCACACGAGCGGTCTGCCGTGATGACACCCAAGCGGACAGCGCCCCACCAACGATCGCACCCAGCAGGGCTGCAAGCAGTTCGGTCATGACAGCCAGATTACGGTCTTGGTCCTACGGATCAGTTGCTCGTTCAACCTGCCTCGGTAGTCACAGCAAGCACACCTCCCTCGTAGGCGTACCGCCGTTACGTAGAGAGGACTGTTGGGATGGCGACGTTTGTTGATCCGGTTGCTGATGCTGCTGAGGCCTATGAGGGGTTGCGCGGGTTGGCGCATGCCACCCGGGCCTTTGAGGATCCGGCTGACACGTACCGAGTGTTGGGCGAAGTGTCGGGGTCGGTGCGGCTGTTGCGGCAGGTCCTGGACCAGCTCTCTCGTGCGCATGCTGATCACCGCGATATCGCGTTCACCGATGACCGCGCGCCGGCGGAGGCGGTGGCGTTGGCGGCGGCGGATGAGTTGCATCAGGCCGCCGACGGGCTGGATGAGGTCGCTGACCGGGTGATGCGCGCGCACGAAGCGTCCGGTCGGATCGCCTGGCACACCCACACCAACCCCGAGCCCGAGCCTTCACGGCGGTGGGTGAATGTGGTGTTCCTCCAGGGCAGTGAGGCCGATGAGGTACTGGACCTGATTGATGTGGAGGGGGTGCAGGCGGGGATCGCGCATCTGGCGCAGTGGGACTTCGGCGACGAAACCACTGGCGCGGCGTTCATGAACGGTGAGGTGTACCACGAGCTCCCGGCCGGACAGTGGGATCGCAGCTTCGAGGCCGACGGGTATGTGCTGACCTACAACCCGCAGATGGGGTATGTCGGGCTGGTCCGCGAACACCCCGACACCACACCCACACCCGACGAGGAGGAGGTCGTCGCTGCACGGGACGCTTTCAGCGGTGTCACCTCTGAGTCTCCGCGTCGTGCAGCTGAGGGCACGGATTGGTTCGCACCAACTTCGGCCCATGGGGCGTCGTCTTCGGTGGGGCGGTCGCTGTGAGTGGCGAGAAGGAACGGCTGCACGCTGCGGTGTTGGTGTCCCCGGCCGCGGAACGGCGGAAGGCCCGTAAGGCTCGTCGTCAGGCTGCCGCCCGGTTGCAGGCTGAGCAGGTCAGGGTCGAGCGTGAGGCGGCGAAGGCGAAAGCGCTGGCGGAACGGGAGGAGCGCAAGTCGACGACGTTTCTGCCGGCGGCCGGTGAGGCGGGGCCGGCGGCGTTGCGGTCGCCGGGCCGGTTGCGGTTGCCGCGGCATCAGGACACCTCGGCCACGCTGGCTGGGGCGTATCCGTTCATGGCAGAAGGCGGTCTGGGGTCGGATGGGGTGTTCGTCGGGCAGGACCTGTATTCGGGTGGCAGTTTCGTCTACGACCCGTGGGTCCTCTACGCCCGCGGGATCATCACCGCCCCGAACCTGGTGCTCGCGGGGATCGTCGGATCGGGCAAGTCATCGCTGGCGAAGTCGCTGTATACGCGGTCGTTGCCGTTCGGGCGCCGCGTCTACGTCCCCGGCGACCCCAAGGGCGAACACACCGCGGTCGCCGAAGCGGTGGGCGGGAAGGCGATCGTGCTCGGCCACGGCCTCCACACCCGCCTGAACCCACTCGATGAGGGCCACCGCCCCGGCGGGCTCACCGACCAAGAGTGGGCGAGCACCGTCGCCTCCCGACGCCGTGACCTCATCGGTGCACTGGCCGAAACAGTGCTGGCGCGGGGGCTCACGCCGTTGGAACACACCGCGATCGACCTCGCCCTCACCGCCACCGTCGCAGAGAACGAGGTGCCGATCCTGCCCATGGTCGTCGACCACATCCTCACCCCCAGCCACGACCCCGACGGACGCCTTGCCGAGGACGGGCGCCTGGTCGGCCACGCGCTGCGACGCCTGGTCGCCGGTGACCTCGCCGGCCTGTTCGACGGCCCATCCACCGTGGCCTTCGACCCGGATCTGCCGATGATCAGCCTGGACCTGTCCCGGGTGACCGAGAACTCCACCCTCATCAGCGTGTTGATGACCTGCAGCTCGGCGTGGATGGAATCCGCGCTGCTGGATCCCAATGGTGGGCAGAGGTGGGTGATCTATGACGAGGCCTGGCGGCTGATGTCCCATCCGGCGTTGCTGAAGCGGATGGATGCGCATTGGCGTCTGGCCCGGCATTACGGGATCGCGAACATGCTGATCTTCCACAAACTCTCCGACCTCGACAACGTCGGCGACGAAGGCTCCGCCATGCGCTCGCTGGCCAACAGTCTGTTGGCGAATGCGGAGACGCGGATCGTCTACCGCCAGGAATCTGATCAGCTCGGCCCCACCGCCACCGCGCTCGGGCTGACCGGAACCGAACAGGCTCTGCTGCCGAACCTTGGGGTGGGTCAGGGGCTGTGGCGGATCAAGAACCGCTCGTTCGTGATCCAGCACCAGCTCCACCCCGGCGAGCTGGAGCTGTTCGACACCAGCAGCCGCCTCACCGCAGGAGTCAAGTAATGCCCAAGCTTCCCGCCCTGAGACACCGCCGCAACAACGCGAGCGAGACGGTGCCGGTGGTGTTGCGGCACGTGGTCATCACCGTCGACGTCACCGGCACCCTGACGGTAACCGTCGACCAACAGCCGCATCTTCCGCCGGCTGGTGAGGTGTGGGGTCGGGGTGACTTCGCGGCCATCCTCGATGACCTCACCGAGCAGCGCCGTATTCCCGTGCGAGTGGATTTGTATGAGTCCGACGGCAGCCACTTCACCGACATCATCCACGCCCACCGACCACGCCGAACCCCCGAACCCGAGCCAGACACCCCAGCCCCTGCCGACGAGGAATCCGCCGCGGACACTCCAGCTCCCCCGGCAGATGATTCGGGCCGGCTGGTGGGGTTCCTGCCCGGTGAAACGGTGCTCCTCGCCCAGATCGTTGAGGAAGTCGCGGCGGATGAGAACGGCACCATCACCCCACCCGACACAACCGTGATGCCGATGGTGGTGGTCGGGCGGACCTCCGGGACCCTGATCGTGCAGGAGACGCGATGAGTGCGTCGCAGCGGCAGAGTGGGTCGATGGGTGAGGAACTGACCAACGCCGCCCTCATCGGCCTCATCGCCCTGTTCCTGCTCACCCTCGTGCTCCGAGCGACTGGGTCGGTGGCTGCGTTCCTCACCGGGGTACCCCAACCGTCGGCGAGTTGGGCCGCTGGCGCCGGGGTGTTGTTCAACCCCGGCAACCCGGCAGTCGCGTTGGGGGCGTCTGGTCTTAGTCCGGTCGCGTACTGGGTCACCACCGTGGTGGTCCTAGCTGGGCTGGTCGGCTTCGCCGGCTGGGGGTGGGTCGTGTTGCGGCGCCGTTCTCATGCTCAGGTGGTGGATCCGCATCGGTTGGCGGGCACGGCGACGCGGCACGAGGTCGCCCAGGTCGCCTCAGAGAAGGTGCTGCTGAAACGGGCCTCGACGTTGCGGCCGTCGCTGAAGGACCCGAAGCCGGGTGAGGTGGGGTATCGGCTCGGGACGTCGAAGGGGCAGGGGGTGTGGGCGAGTGTGGAGGACTCGATCCTGCTGATCGGCCCGCCCCGCTCCGGTAAGGGGCTGCACATCGTCATCCCCGCCATCCTCGACGCCCCCGGCCCCGTGGTCACCACCAGCACGCGCCCCGACAATCTCACCGCCACCCTGCGCGCCCGGCAGCGCCGTGGCCCGGTGGCGGTGTTCGATCCCCAGCACCTGGCCGAAGTACTCCCGGCGGGGATGCGCTGGTCACCCGTCCGCGGCTGTGAGGACCCGCTGACGGCGATGATCCGCGCGACCGGGCTGGCTTCTGCCACCGGGTTGTCGGCTGGTGGTGTGGAGTCGGGTGGGTTCTGGGAAGGCAAAACCCGCACCGCCCTCCAATCCCTCCTCCACGCCGCCGCGTTGGACTCTCGAAAGCCGGCGGACTTGTTCCGGTGGACCCTCGACCCCGCCGCCGCAGCCGAAGCCGTCGCGATCCTCACCAACCACCCCGATGCTGCCGCCGGGTGGGCCGACTCCCTCAGGGCGATGATCGACGCCGACCCCAAGACCCGCGACTCCATCTGGCAAGGCGTCGCCCTCGCCCTCGGCGCCCTCGCCGACCCCCGCGTCCTCGACGCGGTCACACCCCGCGACAACGAGACCCCATTCGACCCCGAAACCTTCCTCCGCGAGTCCGGGACCCTCTACCTGCTCGCCACAGGTGCCGGTGCCGGGGCGTCCGCCGCGTTGGTGGCGGCGTTCATCGAAGACCTCATCGAAACCGCCCGCCGCCTCGCCGCCCGCTCACCCGGCGCGCGCCTCGACCCACCCCTCCTGCTCGCCCTGGATGAGATTGGGAACCTCGCGCCGCTGCCGTCCCTGCCGACGTTGATGGCCGAAGGTGGCGGCACCGGGATCACCACCCTGCCCGTCCTGCAATCGCTCGCCCAAGCGCGCGACAAGTGGTCCGATCACCAAGCCGGAGCGATCTGGGACGCCGCCATCGTCAAACTCATCCTCGGTGGCGCCTCCAACAGTCGCGACCTCCAAGACCTCACCACCCTCATCGGCGAACGCGACGAATACACCGACTCCGTCACCCTCGGTGACCACGGGACCCGGTCGAACCAGCGCTCCGTACGGCGGGTGCCGATCCTGCCACCCGATCGCATCCGCACCCTCCCCTTCGGCACCGGCGTCACCCTGCTGCGCTCCGCGCCGCCGATCATCACCGACCTGACCGCCTGGCCCACCCGCCCCGACGCCGCCACCCTCAAACACGACCGCCGCGAACTGGAACAGCTCCTGCAGAACCCCCGTGCATGACCGGGGTTGCGGGGTGCACCTGACCGGTACCAGCAGCCCACACCACCAGCGGGCTGCAGTCCACGAGTTGAGAGGTACCGCGTCATGGCCATCCGCACCCAGGAATCCCTGTCCGGGTTCATCGCATCCGACCCGCAGCTGACCTACACCGAACGCGGCGATGCCCGCTTCTACGCCCGCTTCGGCCAGGAGAATTTCCAGCGCGAAGAAGACGGCACCTTCACCAAACTGGAGCCCTCCTTCGGCAACCTCGTCCTCTACCGAGCCACCGCCGAACGCGCCTTCGAACGCTTCACCAAAGGCGACCAGTTCGTCGCCGAAGGCTATGCCCACGACTACACCTACGAACGCGACGGACAGACCATCGCCGGCGAAGAATTCGTCGCCAAGAAGATCGGCCACGACACCGCCCGCACCCGCTACGACGTCGACCGCACACCCCGCCAAGCACTCGAACGCCAGGCGGCTGGGCAGGCCTTCGAACCACCCCAGCACCACCAGGCCACGCCCGCTACCGACAGCCTCAGCATGTGACCCGGGGGTGACCGAACATGAACACACACGGCCCCGAGCCCGACGACCAGTACGAGGACCCCGGCATCCTCGACGACCACCCCCACGCCCCCGACACCAGCGCGCTGCCCGAACCACCGCACCCGATCAACTGGAACCTGCTATCGGCGCAGGATCTGGAAGCCGAGTTGCTGGAGCTGAACCGGTGGGTCGACTGGCTTCGCCACACCTACGGCCTACCCGCATCGGTCATCCCGCCCTACTGGCACCGCCACCCCGAACTTCTGTGGGAGCTGTCCGCCCTGCACCTGCACTGGCTATGCGCCTACGACCCCGAACAAAACGGCTCCGCACCCCTGGGATGGCACCGCGACTTCGCCGACGCACGCCACCGCCTCCGCGACTGGGTCACCGCCTCCGGCACCCGCCTCGACCGCGACCGACCCACCCGCCAAACCACCTGGCCCGGCGAAGAACCCCAACCCACCCACGACGAGACCGTCATCACCGACCGAGACGCCGACTTCGTCCAACACGTCATCGACCAAGTCAACGAACGACAAGCCGCCGAAAACGCCTTCTACGCCAGCCTGGATGACCGGGGATGACTGATGGCTTCCCCCGCAGAGGAGATCCTGGAGGCGTTTGATTTCACTGAGGCAGCCCGTGAGAGTTTTAGGCTCGGCTGGCAGGCCGGTTGCACGGCACTGAAGGTGGCGCAGCCACCGCCAGTGGTTCTCATGGAGCTCGCCAGTACGGTCGAGATACTCGCAGACTCAGGTGTCCACCGGAGTGATGGTCATCCGCTCGGAAGCGGGTCCTGGCCCGGGCGCAATGTCGATGCGGCGGATGAGCCGTCGTAGCAGCGACCGACGCTGGCTCAGCGAGCGCTCGTTCCAACTGGCAACCAGCCCCGCCGGGTCGTCGATCACTGTGGGGTCTTGGTCCATGGCATCGATCTGTTGCTGCAGTGTTTCGATCCGCGCTTCCACATCCCCCAACAACGACACCAACAACCGCACCATATTGCCTTTGAACTCCTGGCTCCCCTGGCGGGCCAGGAGTTCATCACGCTCAGCTCGGGCCTCCTCCAGAGACGTGAACAGACTCTTCAAGGCCTGATCGGAGTTCGCGGCCCGGCGTTGTGCGCGAGCCCGGGCCACGGACTCGTCAGTGAGCTGCGCAAAGAACCAACCCAACACGTGCGCTTCACCCTGTGCCGCGTCGATGACACACGCGATGTCGCAGTGACCGCGACCACGCTTACGGTTCGCCATGCACCGATAGGCGTACTGCTGATACTTCTCTCCCGAGGCCCTCCTCCGCGTCTTGTTGTGGCCGTACAACCGATCACCACACTGGCAGAAAACCAAGCCCGTCAGCAGCCACTCATGCGACCCCCACGGTCGACGAGTTCGTGAGGTCTTCGATTCCTCCAAACGCTTCTTCACCCGTAGCCAAGTCACCCAGTCACAGACGGGCTCTTGTGAAATGACCGGGTCACCTTTCGCATCACGCGCGATGTAGTCAAGCAAGTTGAGCTTCACACCGCGCTGATGCTCGGGCACCTGCCGCATCCGGTAGCCGACCATGCGCGGCGAAACCAGAGCACGATAGATCGTCGCTTCGTAGATCGGCGCGCCCTTGGCTGTAGTGATGCCGTACTCGGCCTTCCAGTAGTCCGCGATGCGTGCCAAGCTCACGCCGTCCAACACCAGTTCCACTGCACGCTTGAGAGCTGGATGCTCTACTGGATGAGGCACAAGTCGCACGCCGGTGCGGCCTTGTTCATCGGTCACCCGGGGACCTGGTATCCAACCAAGTGGCGGCCTTCCGCCATGATGGAAGCCCGCCTCGGCCAGGTGCCTCTTGGCAGCGAGCTGCCGCTCACTCATCGAGTCTGTCTCGACTTCCGCCATAAGAGCCTTGATCCCGGTGATCAACTTTGCGCCAGCTGTCGCCGTGTTCAGTTCCTGGTCACTGTCCTGGTGTGAGACCAAGTACACGCCAGCCTTCTGACACTGACCGATCCACTCGATGCACTTGGAGGCAACGCGGTTCGTCCGGTCCAGCTTCCAGAACGCCACCGCCTCGACCTTGCCAGCCTGGATGTCTTGATTCAGCTGCCGCCACCCCTTGCGGTTGCGCACCGCGGAAGCGCTTGCCGAATCGTTATCGATGTACTCCCCCAGCACCGTCCAGCCACCTTCAGTGTTCAGCTTGCGGAGCAGATCGAGTCGCTGGCGTTCAATCGCGTCGGCGCCATCGCGGTGGTACTTCGACAGACGTAGGTAGAGGTAGATGCCCCGGGTGCCCTCGACAGGCTCCTCTGGACCGGTCTGGGTGAATGCCGGGTACACGACAGTTCGGGTCGCGCGTCCGGGACGTGGGTTCGCGGGTCGGTCGGTGATGGTCACGGTGCCTCCTGTGATCAGGAGGTGTACTTTCCATCACCGGACTCGTCGAGAAAGAGAACGCCGCGGTGCGCCAGGGAGATGGCACCTGGCTGGGCAATCCGTGCTCCTCCGCCGACCATGGCAGCCATCGACACGGAATGGTGTGGCTGTGCCAACGGCGGCCTGGTCATGAGACGCCCGCTCCCCCGGCCTGCCAAGGAGTGCAGAGCCGTCACCTCGAGGGCGTCCCGGTGATCCAGGCCGGGAAGGATCCCGGGCAGCCGTCGTGCCAGCATCGACTTCCCACAGCCAGGTGCGCCGCGAAGGAGGATGTGGTGACGTCCGGCTGCCGCCACTTCGAGGGCGCGGCGTGCTTCATGTTGGCCGATCACCTCTGCCAGATCTACCAGACCTGGATCAGCATCGGCGGCGTCAGTCACGGGTTCCTCAGTCGCCAGTACCGGACGGCCGTGCAGAACCTCGACGACCTCACGGAGATGACCGACCGGCCAGATCGTCACCCCCTGCACCAACCGGGCCTCGGCATACTGGCCGGACGGCACCACGGCACACTCGAACCCGGCCTCGCGAGCCGCCAACAATGCCGGAAGTACCCCACGCACTGGTCGTACCCGCCCGTCTAGCCCCAGTTCCCCCATGAGAACCGTCGACCCGAGCAGGGTCTGCGGGATCTTTCCGTCCGCAGCCAGGGTCGCAGCGGCAATGGCGAGATCGAAGTGAGTCCCGGCCTTCGGCAGGCCGGCCGGGGTGAGGTTGATCGTCAGGACGTTGCTCGGCCAGGACATGCCGGTGGCACCAACCGCAGCCCGACACCGATCCCGAGCCTCGTGCAGGGCCATGTCCGGAAGGCCGACGAGTACCGTACGCGGCAGCCCCGACGATATGGCCGTCTCCACCTCGACCAAGCAGCCTTCCAACCCCATCAGGGCAACCGACCATGCGCTCGCCCCGGTCACTGGATGCCCCGCACATGCGTAATCGTCGGCTGTTCGCCGGGGCGCACCATGACCCCGATGGCGTCGATCCGTACCGAGTGCATTCCTTTCTCCTGGTCGACCAACCAGGCCAACGCGAGCTCGTGAAGCTTACGGATCTTCGTCGTCGTGATGGATTCCAGGGGATCACCGAATCCAGTGCCGGACCGCGTCTTGACCTCGATGAAGACGATCGTCCGGTCATCTTGCGCAATGAGGTCGATCTCCCCCACTTGGCACGCCCAGTTTCGGGCGACGATCGTCCACCCGAGGGAATCCACGTACTGGGCGGCAATGTCCTCGCCCCACGCACCGAACGCGGGTCTGCCGCCACGACGCCCACGCAAGGCTGCTCCGCGAGGGGTCGTCAGTTCTGCCGACAACGGCTTGGGTGTCATCATGCACCACCTCCGACAACAGTTGTCGTCGCAGGAATGCTGATCATTCAGTTATCCACAGACCAATCTGGCCTGCCATGAACACCACGAGTTGTCCCCAGACGATGCAGCCACTTACGTGGAGGGAACCTCATCGAAGTCGGGATGCACGATCTCCTCGATCGACACATCGCGGAAGGTGAGGATCTTGGCGCTCTTGACGAACCTGGACGGCCGATACATGTCCCACACCCAAGCGTCCGCCATGGACACCTCGTAGTAGACGTCACCGCCCTCGGTACGTACCTTGAGGTCAACGACGTTGCACAGGTAGAACCGTCTCTCGGTCTCCACGGCATATTTGAAGATGCCGACGACGTCCTTGTACTCGCGGTAGAGCTCAAGCTCCATGCGGTTCTCGTACTGTTCCAGATCCTCGGCACTCATGATGAATGCAGCCTAGCCGCTCGTTGCACATTGCCGTAGCTCATCCGATGCTGGGGTGACGGCCCCAGCTCCTCCAGCCGTCGTTGGTGCAAGGCCGTCGAATATCCCTTGTGCACCGCGAAGTCATAACCAGGAATCTCCTCGTCCATGGCAATCATGATGCGGTCCCTGGCCACTTTCGCCACGATCGACGCCGCTGCCACGCAGGCGCACACTGCGTCGGCCTTCCACATTCCCAGGCCCGGAACGGTCAGTCCATCCACGGGGAACCCGTCTGACAGCACGTACCCTGGCTCGACATCCAACCGTGCGACGGCGCGTCTCAGCCCGCTGATGTCGGCTTCTTGCATACCCAACCGGTCGCACTCGTCGGCCTCCACACGGACCCATGACACGGCCAACGCTTTGTCCATGATGATGTCGAACAGCCGCTCTCGTTTGACGACAGACAAGGTCTTGGAATCGGCGAGCCCCTCGATCCGTGATGACCTGCGATCATCGAGGATCACGGCAGCGGCCACCAAAGGCCCGGCACAGGCTCCCCTGCCGGCCTCGTCACACCCGGCGACCGGACCCAGACCTGCTCTCGTCAGGGCCCTTTCATGGCCCATCGGACCAGGCCCGACGCGCACCGTCACGGCCATGGCGTCGTCATCGGGGCGAGCACTCGTCGCCGACGCAGATGCGCGCTTTGTCAGGGGCTGAGCCAGACCGGTCGGGAATGCCCTTGAATGTGTCAGGGGTCCCCAGCCCGTCAATACGGTTGAGAGGCATGAGAATGGCCTTTGCAGGCCCGACGACGTTGTCGAGAGGAACGAACCCGGGAGCACCCGTGTACCCGTCAGGATCGAGGTCCTGGATGTGGTAGCGAGAATCTCCCGACGCATTGCGGTGATCCCCCATCACGAACATCCGGTCCTTGGGAACGGTGACCCGGAACTTCATCGTCGACGGCTCGACCATCTGACCGTTCTCCGAGTACAGGTAGGAACGCTCGTCAAGGGCTTTCCCGTTGACGGTCACCTGACCCTTGACGTTGCAGCAGGCAACGGTGTCGCCGGGCATTCCGATAACGCGTTTGATGAGGTAGTTGGAGCTCGTGTTGGGCAGCAGACCCACGAACTCCAGCACTTTGCCCGCGACAGAGCGACGATCTTGGGCTGCGGGAAGCCAGTGCTCGGTGTCCTTGAACACGACGACGTCACCACGATGGAAGTCCGCTGCCTTGACGGCCACCACGCGATCACCAACCTGCAGGGTGTTCTGCATGGATCTGGAGGGAATGACGAACATCTGTCCCACGAAAGCTCGCAGGATTGCCGAGATGACGAGAGCTCCGACGATGATGAGGACGATTTCCATCATTCCGGATCGGAACCGCTGCCATCCGCTCGGTCGTTGCGACCCAGTCGTTCCTGCAGCCTGCGGGCCATCGGTGTCGCCATCGGCAGTCCTTCGCGCCTCGTAGTCATACGCCACGGCGATACCTCTCCCTCTTACCTCCCGGGAACGTCCCGGCAGGTGCCAACCTGCAGTGTAACCAACGTCCAGAACACACTCTGGTCACCTCGTCGAGCGTCGATCGACCCGGACCTCATAAGACACACGAAAACGGGGCCCCGCACAAGCGAAACCCCGTTACTGTGAGGACGACGTCAGCGAGCTGCGCCCTTCTCCTTGATCTTCGCAGCCTTGCCGCGCAGACCGCGCAGGTAGTACAGCTTGGCGCGACGGACGGCACCGTGGCGATCAACCTCGATCTTCTCAATGATCGGGGAGTGCAGTGGGAAGGTACGCTCGACACCCGTTCCGAAGCTCAGCTTGCGGACGGTGAAGGACTCCTGGACGCCACCACCGGTACGCGAGATGACGGTTCCGGCGAAGACCTGCACACGGGTGCGGCTGCCCTCGACGACCTTTACGTGGACCTTCACCGAGTCGCCAGGGCGGAACTCGGGAATGTCGTCGCGCATCGAGGCCTTGTCGATCTCGTCGATGATGTTGCTCATGGTGTTTCCTCGCCGGTGCCACAGGTCACCTGGTGCTCGTGTTCAAAAGATGTGGTCCCCGCACTCCGGACGATCCCCCTGTGGCAGGAGCCGGACACGGACAACAGCAGGATATTTTTCCACACTCAAAGGGCTGACACCAAATTGCATACCACGAGGCTGGCCCCGTCAGCTCCATGGAACCGACGGGGCCCCGGCACCAGATGGTGTCGGGGCCCGTGTGGTCGACCACATAGGTCAGAACTCAGTCATCCTTGCCGTCATGCTTGAACAGCGAGGCGATGAGGTCGCGGTTGAGCTGGCTGATGGACTCCAGCGGGATGCCCTTCGGGCACACCGAGGCGCACTCACCAATGTTGGTGCAGCCACCGAATCCCTCGGCGTCGTTCTGGGCAGCCATGGCCTTGACACGACGCATCCGCTCCGGCTGTCCCTGCGGAAGCATGGCAAGGTGGGTGATCTTCGCCGAGGTGAACAACATCGAGGAGCCGTTCGGGCAGGCAGCCACACAAGCACCACAGCCGATGCAGGTAGCGGCATCGAAGGAGCGGTCAGAGCGCTTCTTGTTGACCTGGACAGCATGGGCATCCGGGGCAGCACCGGTGTTCACGGAGATGTAGCCGCCAGCCTGGATGACGCGGTCGAGGGCCGAGCGGTCCACGATGAGGTCCCGCAGGATTGGGAAGGCACCGGACTTCCAGGGCTCAATCGTGATGGTCGAGCCATCAGCGAAGGAGCGCATGTGCAGCTGACAGGTGGTGGTACGCACCGGCTGGGCGACGCCCATGCCACCGTGCGGCACGCCGTTGATGACGACGCCACACTGGCCACAGATGCCCTCGCGGCAGTCCGAGTCGAAGGCCACGGGCTCCTCACCTTGAGCGGTGAGGTTCTCGTTGAGCATGTCCAGCATCTCGAGGAAGGACATGTCACCGGAGACACCGTCCAGGGTGTACTCGACGAGACGGCCCTGATCCTGGGTGTTGCGCTGGCGCCAGATTCGCAGGTTGATCTTCACTTGTAGCTCCTCTGCTTGACCTGGATGGACTTGTAGACCAGCGGCTCCTTGTGCAGGGTCGGCTTGTGGCCCTCACCGGTCCACTCCCAGGCAGCGACGTACTGGTACTGATCGTCGTGACGCAGGGCCTCGCCCTCCTCGGTCTGAGACTCGGCGCGGAAGTGACCGCCACAGGACTCGCGACGATGCAGAGCATCGATGCACATCAGCTCACCGAGCTCCAGGAAGTCAACGAGACGTCCGGCACGCTCGAGGGTCTGGTTGAGCTCCTCGTTGACACCGGTGACCTTGACGTTGGTCCAGAACTCGTTGCGCAAGTTGCGGATGAGACCGATGGCCTTGACGAGGCCGGCCTCGTTGCGCTCCATGCCGCAGTACTCCCACATGATGTGGCCGAGTTCCTTGTGGATCGAGTCGACGGTGCGGGTTCCGTTGATCGTCAAGAGCTTGTTGATGCGGCTCTCGACGGCCTGACGGGCCTCGACGGCGGCCGGGTGCTTCTCGTCCACCTTGCCGAACTTCGGGGAGTCAGCCAGGTAGTCGGTGATGGTGTTGGGCAGCACCCAGTAACCATCAGCCAGACCCTGCATCAGGGCCGAAGCCCCGAGTCGGTTGGCACCGTGATCGGAGAAGTTGGCCTCGCCACAGACGAACAGGCCCGGGATGGTCGACTGCAGGTCGTAGTCGACCCACAGGCCACCCATGGTGTAGTGCACAGCGGGGTAGATCCGCATCGGAACCTCGTACGGGTTCTCATCGGTGATCCGCTGATACATGTCGAAGAGGTTGCCGTACTTCTTCTCGACAGCATCCTTGCCCATGCGCTCAATGGCCTCGGAGAAGTCGAGGTAGACACCACGGGAGCGCATGTGCTCGGTGCCGTCGGCATCGACCTCACGGACCTTCGGGCCAACGCCGCGACCCTCGTCACAGCGGTACTTGGCCTGACGGGAGGCGATGTCACGAGGAACCAGGTTGCCGAAGGACGGGTAGATGCGCTCCAAGTAGTAGTCGCGATCTTCTTCGGGGATGTCACGCGGATCCTTCTCGCAGTCCTCCGCGCGCTTCGGCACCCAGATACGACCGTCATTGCGCAGCGACTCCGACATCAGGGTCAGCTTCGACTGGTTCTCGCCGTGCACCGGGATGCAGGTCGGGTGGATCTGCGTGTAGCACGGGTTGCCGAAGTAGGCACCCTTGCGATGGGCACGCCACGAAGCGGTGACGTTGCAGCCCATGGCGTTCGTCGACAGGAAGAAGACGTTGCCGTAACCACCGGTGGCCAGGACGACGGCGTCGCCGAACCACTCCTCGATCTTGCCGGTGACCATGTCACGGGTCACGATGCCGCGGGCACGACCATCGGCAACGATGAGCTCGACCATCTCGTGACGGGTGTGCATGTGGACGGTTCCGGCATGGACCTGACGCTCGAGGGCCTGGTAGGCGCCGATCAGCAGCTGCTGACCCGTCTGTCCACGAGCGTAGAAGGTGCGCTGCACCTGGACGCCACCGAAGGAACGGTTGTCGAGCAGGCCACCGTACTCACGGGCGAACGGAACACCCTGGGCGACGCACTGGTCGATGATGTTCGCGCTGACCGCGGCCAGACGGTAGACGTTCGTCTCGCGGGAGCGGTAGTCGCCGCCCTTCACGGTGTCGTAGAACAGGCGGTAGATGGAGTCACCGTCGTTCTTGTAGTTCTTCGCAGCGTTGATGCCACCCTGAGCGGCGATGGAATGGGCACGACGCGGAGAGTCCTGGTAACAGAAGTTCTCGACGCGGTAACCAGCCTCACCAAGGGTGGCAGCAGCGGAGCCACCGGCCAGGCCGGTGCCGACGATGATGACGGTCATCTTGCGGCGGTTGGCCGGGTTGACCAGACGAGAGGTGAACTGACGATCAGTCCAGATCTTCTCGATCGGAAGGTCGTGGTTGGCCTTCGTGTCATGAATCTCGTCGCCGGTCGTCCAGTACTGGTCGGCCAGAGCGGCGTTGTTGTTTGACGTAGCTGTTGCAGTCATCAGGAGATCACCCCGAACAGGATCAGGAAGGGAGGAACCATGAAGCCCACGAGGATCACGATGGCGACGATCCAGGAGCACACGCGCAGCACAGCGCGAGCGGTACCAGAGACGTTGACACCGAGGGTCGCGAAGGCGCTCCAGAAACCATGGGAAACGTGCATGCACACCGCGATGATGGCGATGAGGTAGATGAGCACGAACCACCAGTGACTGAAGGCTGTGAGCACCATGCCTGCACGCCCAGCCGCGTCGGTCGGCGGGTTGTTGAACAGATCAGGGCTGATGGTGAACTGCAGCAGGTGAAGGATGAGGAACGCGAAGATGATCCAACCGCCCCAGTACATCGTGCGGGCCGCGTAGGTGTTCTCCGGGGAGAGGTTCTTCTTCACGGAGTAACGACCAGCGCCACCAGTACCGATGCGACGCTGCTTCGTGACGCGGATCGCCGACCAAATGTGCAGCACAATCGCCAGCAACATGAAGATTCGGAAGATCCACAGGAACGACTCACCCGGAAGGATCGGGTTGAGAATCGTACGGAGGTAGCTGGCGTAGTCGTTGAACTCCTCGTTGCTACCGAGCAACTTCAAGTTGCCGAACATGTGCATGAGCAGGAAGAGGACCAAGATGATGCCGGTGACGGCCATGAGGGCCTTCGCCGCGACAGTTGATCGCACTGCTCTCTGATGAGTAGTAAGTGTTGTAGTCGCCACGGAGCAAAGACTATCCAATCAACAGCCCCTTTGCCGCACGACCCCCAGTGTTTTCAAAATCTCCTTACAACTGCACTCTGAGTACGTGTTTTAGTCAATATTAACGCAACATTTTTGGTTCGAATTTAGGGTATTGGCGACTTCGAATACGTTGTCTCCCTGAGTCTTAATCAGTCAAGTCCGGACGACGATCACGAGTGAGCAACAACGACTCCTCTCGTCTCCATTCGGCGATACGGCCGTGGTGCCCACTCATGAGGACCTCAGGGACATCCATCCCTCGCCATGACACTGGTCGAGTGAACAGCGGGTACTCCAACAGTCGTTCCTGTCCCGGCGAGAACGACTCCTCCGCGAGGGACTCCGGGTTACCCATGAATCCGGGGATCAGACGGACGACAGCTTCGGTGATGGCCAGGGCAGCGACCTCTCCCCCGTTGAGGACGTAGTCGCCCAGACTCAGTTCATGGACGGTCCACATGGTTCGCGCGTAGTCGATGACCCGGTGATCGATGCCCTCGTAGCGTCCGCAACAGAAGACGACCCGCTCAACCGTCGACAGCTCCTGGGCAGCGGACTGTGTGAACGGAATTCCGGAGGGAGTCGGGAAGATCACGTGGACCGACGGATCGGGTTCAATACCAATGATCCCGTCGAAGGCCTCGCCCCAGGGATCAGGCTTCATGACCATGCCGGCGCCACCGCCGCACGGGGTGTCATCGACAGTGCGATGACGATCGTGGGTCCAGTCGCGCAGGTCATGGGCGTGGACCTCGACCAAACCATTGTCGACAGCCTTTCCTAACAGGGAGATGTCGAGAACGTCGAAGTATCCGGGGAAGATCGACAGATAGTCCAGCCTCATCGTTACCTCGCCTCCTCGGCATCGTCGTCAAGAAGTCCAGGGATACTGGCGACAACGATCTGACCGGCAGCGACGTCAACGGTGGGAACGAGCTGGCGAACGAACGGCACCAGATGTTCGTCGCCGTCGACATCGATGGCGAGCACATCCTGGGCCGGCAGGTGGAGAATGTCCTTGACGGTTCCCCGTGCCTGACCCGACTCGTCAACCACTGCTAGTCCCCGCAACTGACGGTCCCAGAACTCTTCTGGATCAGCTGGCTTCTCATCGGCCTCGACGTCAGCCACCAACACCGAACCTCGCAGCTCCTCGGCGCCATTCCGATCGGCGACCTCCTTGAAGGCGGCGATCAGGCTGCCCTTGGCCCATCGTGATCTGGCAACTGTCAACTCCCGCCGCGTGCCTTCGATGCAAACTGTCGCACCAACGTCGAACCTCTCGTCGGGCTCGTCGGTACGAACCTCGATGACGACGTCTCCCCGCAGACCATGGGCACGTCCCACCCGACCGACGACAACCTCCACTGTTGCCTGCTGTTCCACTGTGACTCCTGAAGCTCATGGGTGCTGCCGCGTCTGCGGCTGGACAAAAGTGTCGAACACGACAAATGGGCCGCAGCCCCACCTAAGCGGGACCACGGCCCATATTGCCAATTGATTGGCGTATCAGAGAATTGGCGGCTCAGTGACGACGGCCACGGTGCTCGGAACGGCGTCCCGAACCACGGCGATCGACGTCGACGAAGTCGATCCTGATCTGCTCATCACCGGCCAGGGCATCGATGACCGTGCGCAGCGAGGAGGCCGTACGGCCCTGACGACCGATGACCTTGCCGATGTCGGAGGGGTTGACACGCACCTCGAGCATCCGGCCGCGTCGCAGGTCCTTCTCCCGAACCCGGACATCGTCGGGATTGGCGACGATGCCGGAAACGAGGTGTTCCAGGGCGTCGGCGAGCACGATCAGGCCTCAGCCTTCTCGTCGGACTTCTCCTCGGCGGCCGACTCAGCAGCATCCTCGGCAGCGGGCTCCTCAGCCTTCTTAGTGATGGCCTCGCGCGGGGCCTCATCAGCCTCGGCCAGAGCGGCGTTGAACAGGTCATCCTTGTTGGAACGCTCAGCCTGCGGGGTCACACCAGAGGCCGAGGTGTCACCAGTGAACTTCTGCCAGTCACCGGTGCGCTTGAGCAGGGCGACGACGGCCTCGGTCGGCTGGGCGCCGACGCCGAGCCAGTACTGGACGCGCTCGGAGTCGATCTCGATGACCGAGGGGTCGTTCTTCGGGTGGTACTGGCCGATCTCCTCGATGGCACGACCGTCGCGCTTGGTGCGCGAGTCCATGACGACGACACGGTAGTGCGGGGTGCGGATCTTGCCGAGACGCTTCAGACGAATCTTGGTAGCCACGTGTGTGGTATCTCCTGTAGTGAGACGCCCGGGATGAAACCCGGGAAGTTACGGGTGAGCGCGGATTGCGATGTGGGGACACCGTAACCGAACTCGGATGGAACCGTCCGCCGGCTAGAGAGGGCACCGAACGGACAGAAGCTCTCGGTATTGTGCCACATCCAGAGCGTCGACGCGAGTCCGAGCCCCTCCTCCGGCTACCCGTCACCGAATGACGACTCGCCCCCTCAGCAGGATGTGCATGGGAGACTCCAGGACTCTGACGTCCACCCTCGGGTCGCGATCGAGGACGAGAAGGTCGGCGGAGTCCCCAATCCCCAGTTGCTCGCCGCCCAACCAGGCCCGAGCTCGCCAGGATGCTGCCCCCAATGCCATCTCCGCTCCTCCAACTGCGGCCAACAACCGCACCTCCGAGGCGATCAGACCGTGTTCGATGGTGCCGCCGGCGTCAGTACCTGCGTAGATCGGAACCCCGGCATCGACGGCCTTGCCGATGGTTTCCATCCGGTGAGCATGCAGATGACGCATGTGGGCTGCGTAGGTAGGGAACTTGGCGTCGGCCTGGGCTGCGATGGACGGGAAGGTCTCGATGTTGACCAGGGTCGGGACGAGTCCGACCCCGCGCTCGGCCATGGTGGCGATGGTCTCGTCAGTCAGGCCGGTGCCGTGCTCGATGCAGTCGATGCCTGCGTCGACGAGCTGGGCCGGAGCCTCCTCGGAGAAGCAGTGGGCCGTGACACGGGCACCGAGTTCATGAGCACGATCGATTGCTTCCTTCGCGATGTCAGCCGGCCACAGCGGCGCCAGGTCCCCCTCAGCACGGTCGATCCAGTCACCGACGAGCTTGACCCAGCCGTCACCTGTGCGAGCCTGACGATCTACCTCGGCGACGAGGTCTTCCGGGTCGACCTCGGCTGCGTAGTTGCGGATGTAGCGCTTGGGACGAGCGATGTGACGTCCGGCGCGGATGACTCGAGGCAGGTCGTCGCGATCATCAATCCAATGGGTGTCACTCGGGGACCCAGCGTCGCGAATGAGGAGGGTGCCGGTCCTCGTCTCGGTGCGAGCCTGTTCCTCAGCAGTCTCCTTGTCGACGGCACCATGGCCGTCCAGCCCGATGTGGTTGTGAGCGTCAACCAAGCCCGGGATGATCCAACAACCGTCGGCGAGGGTGCGAGCACCTGGCAGTGGACCCTCGACAAGAACGCCGTCGTGAACCCATAGCTCACGCTCCTCCACGTCGGGCAGCACAACTCCCCGGATCCGCAGATCCTCGGCAGGAGCAGTCTGGGCCTCAGGAGCTACGTGCGTGTGCGTCCACCCGTCATGGGTATGAGTGTGGAACAGCGGCTGGGTGTCTTCATCCATGCCCTCATCGTGGCACGAGGCTGCAGAAGACGAAACGTCAAACCCACGACCTCGTGAGGCATTGCCAACGTCAGATCAGCGCGGACCCTTGTTGGTCTGGTTGAACATCTGCTGCATCGACGGCGGCATCTTGAACTCGCTCATCGCCTTCTGCAGATCTTCCTGGCTCGGCTGCTGCTGACCGGGAACGCCGAATGCCTCGCCGCTGTTGTGATGCGGCTTCTCGGCTGCCTGACGGGCCTGGGCCGCGCGCTTCGCTGGGTTACCAGAACCCTTGCGGTTCTTCTGCTTCTTCTTGGACTGCTTGGAGCCGCGTTTGGCCATCGACCCCATCATGCGGCCAGCGCCCGGACCCATCATCTGGCCCATCTGGCTCATCATCTTGCGGGCATCGACGAAGCGGTTGACGAGGTTGTTGACGTCGCGGACCTCGACGCCGGAGCCCTTCGCGATACGGGCGCGACGCGAACCGTTGAGGATCGAGACGTCGGCACGCTCTGCCGGGGTCATGGCACAAATGATGGCCTCGATACGGTCGATCTCCCGCTCGTCAATGTTCTCGATCTGATCCTTCATCTGACCGACGCCAGGCAACATGCCCATGATCTTGGACATCGGCCCCATACGACGCATCTGGCGCATGAGCCCGAGGAAGTCGTCGAGGCCGAATTCCCCCTTGCCGGCCATGAGTTTGGCCGCAGCGGCTTGAGACTGTTCCTGGTCGAAGGCCTTCTCAGCCTGCTCGATGAGGGTGAGCATGTCTCCCATGTCGAGGATGCGTGAGGCCATCCGGTCGGGATGGAAGACGTCGAAGTCCTTGAGCCCCTCACCGGAGGAGGCGAACATGATCGGCTTGCCGACGACCCGGGCGATGGACAGGGCGGCACCGCCACGGGCGTCGCCGTCGAGCTTGGTGAGGACGACCCCGTCGAAGCCGACCCCTTCCTGGAAGGCCACCGCGGTGTTGACCGCGTCCTGACCGATCATGGCGTCGACGACGAACAGCGTCTCGTCAGGATTGGTGGCCGTCTTGATGTCGGCAGCCTGGGCCATCATCTCGGCATCGACGCCCAGACGTCCGGCGGTGTCGATGATGACGACGTCATAGAGCTTGCGTTGGGCCTCGACGACGGCGTCACGGGCCACCTGGATGGGATCGCCGACACCGTTGCCGGGCTCAGGAGCGAAGACATGCACACCAGCCCGCTCACCGACGACCTGCAACTGGGTGACCGCGTTGGGACGCTGCAGGTCACAGGCGGCCAGCAGCGGCGAGTGCCCCTCTTCCTTGAACCACCGAGCAAGCTTGCCCGCCAGGGTCGTCTTACCGGCACCCTGAAGTCCAGCAAGCATGACGACGGTGGGCGGGGTCTTCGCGAACCGGACGGTGCGGGTCTGACCGCCAAGGATCTCGACGAGCTCCTCATTGACGATCTTGACGATCTGCTGAGTAGGGTTGAGCGCCTTCGACAATTCCTCATCGTGACAGCGTTCCTTGACCGCCGCAACGAATTCCTTGACGACCGTCAGGTTGACGTCGGCCTCGAGGAGGGCGATGCGGATCTGGCGAGTCGTGGCGTCGATGTCGGCATCGGTGAGACGCCCCTTGCCACGCAGTCCTTTGAAGGTGGATGCGAGGCGGTCCTGGAGAGTGTCGAACACGGTTGTCCTTCAGCGCGCTAGTTCCTTACCGGGACAGTTTACCGTCCCGGTCTGACATGATGATTCAGAGCGAGGTCACAGACCAAACTGGCCCAGCCATTCCAGACACTGCTGGACGTAGGGCATGTACACGATGTTGCGGTGCCCTCCTCCGTGCAGCACGATGAAGGTGAACTGCTGGTGACCCTTGGCGAGTCGATGGAACTGTCCACCGTCAGGTCCAACCTGGCCGTCAATGATCGCGGGTTCTCGCCCCGGACCCCAACTCTGCACGTCGCTGCGATTGAGAACAGACAGGAATCGCACGCTGCGGTCGACCTTCTTCTCCTTCACCCTACGCACCACTGAGTTATCGTCAATTAGCGGCTGAGTGACGCTGTTGAGAATCGCCCCTTCGAAAGTGGGGTGATAGTACCCGCCGATTCCGAATCCAGCATTGAAAGTCTTCGGGTACTTAGTGGTGAGGTTAGCCGAGCAGTATCCGCCGGAGCTCCACCCACTGATGAAACGGGATCCCCGCTCGTGACCCACACGGTAATGCGACTCGATTTGGGGCATGACGGTCTTCATGATCCACGACTCGTGGTAGACCGGGCCGACGTCAACGCACTCGCTGTCAATGCCATTACGAATTCGACCGGGCAGGAAGACGATGACGAACGGATTGATTTTCTGTCTCTTGACCAATTCCCGAGCGGGTGTGATGAGGTCCATGGAGACATTGCCATGGTCACCAGTGTCGTTGACTCCCCCGTTGTAATACAGCACCGGAAAACGGGTGCCCTGCTCCGACTTCTCGAAGTACTGCGGTGGCAACCACACCGGGACGTGAGAGTACTGAGGGTCCGTGCCAGGCATCGTCAACCCCACCAGCTGCCCGTTGGGATGCGGATTGTCCTTGCTGACAGGGATGTCCTTGACCTTGGTACGGCGGATCGGGACAAGATCGTGGACCGGACCTGCCGGCTCGGCCTCGCCGAGCAGGTCTGACCAACTGGTGAAGAACCCGTATTCACGATTGATGTGGAGGAAAGACCCCACGATCAACAGCGCCTGGGCCACCAGGATCACCACGAAATGACCCAGCCCACGCAAGGCTTTGCGCCACCAACTGCCCGTGCCCCGCACAGCATGCCATGTGGCGAAGGCCAGCGGTAGCGCGAAGGCCGCGATGAGGACAACAGCGCACAGCTCAGGGCTGAGAATACTGACCATCATGCGGCAACAGACGACAACAACGCACCGGTCACCAGAGGATTTCTCGTCAATGGCCAGCAGGCTCATCGCCCATGAGACCGGTGACGAAGTCCTCGGCATCAAAGGGGGCCAGGTCGTCAGGGCCCTCGCCTAGTCCGATGAGCTTGACCGGAACGCCCAGCTCGCGCTGCACCTGTACGACGATGCCGCCCTTAGCAGAGCCATCGAGCTTGGACAGCACGATGCCGGAGACGTCGACGACCTCGGAGAAGATACGAGCCTGGGTGAGACCGTTCTGGCCGGTGGTCGCATCGAGAACGAGTAGGACCTCGCTGACGGGGGCGAGCTTCTCGATGACGCGCTTGACCTTGCCCAGCTCGTCCATGAGACCGGCCTTGGTGTGAAGACGGCCAGCAGTGTCGACGAGCACGACGTCAACGTCTTCGTCGATACCGGCCTGAACAGCTTCGTAGGCGACCGAGGCGGGATCAGCCCCTTCGTCCTTGCGGACGGTGCGCACGCCGACGCGCTCCCCCCAGGTTTCCAGTTGCTCCCCAGCTGCGGCGCGGAAGGTGTCTGCGGCACCGAGGAGGACCGTCTTGCCCTCTGCGACCAGGACGCGGGCCAACTTGCCGCAGGTCGTCGTCTTGCCCGTGCCATTGACTCCCACCATGAGGACGACTGCCGGCTTACCCTCCGCATGATCGAGGTTGATGGACCGATCCATGTCTCGTCCGACAAGTTCGACCAGCTCGTGGTGCAAGATCCCGCGGGCCCGGGCCGGGTCGGAAACGCCGTCAATCGCCAGTTCCGAGCGCAGCTTCTCGACCAGTTCCGTGGTCGGGCCCACGCCAAGATCAGAGGTGATGAGGGTGGTTTCGAAGTCATCCCAGGTGTCGTCGTCGAGCTTGTCGGCGCTCAGGAGCTCTGCCAGACCACGGGCCAAGGCGTTGTTGCTGTTGGCCAGACGGCGACGGAGTCGTGCCATCCGCGAGCCCGCAGCCTCCGGAGTCTCAACCCTGGGTTCGGACGGCGCCTCAGGCTCGGTCGCAGGAGCAGGGGCCGCGGTCGCACCAGCCTCAGGCTTCTCCTCACCAGTGGCCTCGGGTTCCTTGGTCGGGGTCGGCTCAACCTCCGCAGGCTTGGAACCCTCGCGAAGCGCCTTACGTCGTGAGATCCCAGCGGTGACGGCGGCAACCACCGTCACGAGGACGAGGATGCCGAGAATGATCCAAATCAGGTAAGTCAGGTCCACGTCCGCCGATACTAGCCGCTCACATCACGGCACCAAGGATTCGCAACGCCTCAACGGCGTCGGACACCACTGAGATCCTCCCCGACCCGGGTGGCAGCATGACGCCAGAAACTCGCATCGGGATCGTCACCAGGATGGCGCAACCCAAACATCACCACGGCACAGACGCCCAGCGCGACCGCCAGGATAAGAATCATCGCGATGATGAAAACGACCATCCGAGCACGACCTTTCCGTCAACGGGGTACCGAAAATTCAGGGTACCTGATGCGAGGCGTCTCTCAGACGTGCTGACGCGCCTCGGACGAGTCGTCCGCGTCAAGATTCTCCGGAGAAACAGCGGGACCCACCATGGGAACCTCACCAGAGTGCTTGACTGCGCGGAACGTCCACAACTTGTTGACGACGAAATTGATGGGCATGGTCACGCTGATGGCGAAGATCTGCGACCAGTACTCACGAGAGTGGAATCCCTTGCTCTCGTGGAACCACGGCTCGGGGAGGTAGATCGGGGAGGTTGGATTGGTGAACAGAATCTTGATGAACATGCCGATGATCGCTGCCACGGACCCCACGGCGAAGAAGGGCCAGAACTCGCGCCACCAGCCGCGGCGGCGCTCCCGCTTGAAGGTCCAGGATCGGTTGAGCTGGAAGTTCGTGACGTTTGCGACCACAAAACCCACCAACCAGACGAGGCTGGTGAAACGGAAGTTCCATCGTGTACCCGCCAAGTTAAACAGGATGTCCTGGGCATGCTCGGTGCCACCATTCAACTTGTTCATGATGATGGCAACGACGATATTGACCACGAATCCGGAGCCACCCACGATTCCGAATTTCAAGAACTCGATGAAGTGACGCTTCTTGATGCGTCGTCTCGCAGGTACAGATGGGTCAATGATCACCCGCGACATGATATGCCCGACAAGGAGGGGCCAAGAAATGGGTGTGCCCATCAGCAACACCCGAAAGCGAAGACAACACGTGCGATTGTGGAGGCTTGATCCTGACAGGCCTGACCGACGAAGTCACTGAGCGCGGCTACTGCTTTGGCCGTACGAGGATCACATCCGATCCAGCGCCATGAAGGTCACTCACCGTAACCTCTGAACAGCTCGATTACGAGATGGAGCACCTTCGTGCCAAGGTCACCGCCAGATCACCGGCGTGGCCTCCCCACCTCGACGCGCCGCGACCTCGCCCACTGTTCGTCGTCGTACCAAGACCTGTCGAGGTCTGGGAACGGACATGACCGGGTCACCGACGCGAGCGCTGACACCGGGAGCACCGGTGCGACGACCTGTTCGCGAAGGACTCCCGAACGATGACGGTGCCGCAACATCGACACTCCTTGCCCTGGCTTCCGTACACGTCAAGGGTCCGATCGAAGTAACCCGACTTCACGACTTTGTGACGCTGAGGTCGTCGACGCATACTGATCTGTGCCGGACATCATCGGAATCCAGCGTTGTCACGATTCAGAAGTCAGTAGCCTCTGAATCGTGACGACAAGAGGGATGTCGATACGATCCTGCGATCAAGGCGAGTTGGAGCCAGTACTGAATGCCCTCGAACTGAGCGACCGACAATTGCTGGGAAAGTACATCGATCTGGGCTTTGAGAAAGAGTACAACGTCTACCTCGCCGCAGGAAACCCGCGGCTAGTGGTCAAACTCAACGATGGCCAAGGCGTCGTCTACGAGCGATGGCTTGAAGGGCAGCCCGATCTGCCTGTGCCTCAGTTGCTCGGAACCGCAGTTGTAGACGGCCACACGTGGCATGCGTTCGAGGAGCGAGGCGGCGAGGATCTCCAGTGTCTGCGCAGGGAAGCTACAACCGCCGCAGGGAAGAGTTTGGCAGGCCTCCATGCACGGTTTTGGTCAGAGTCCCCCGCCACGAACGTCAACGGAACCAGCGCCGAGAAATTCGCTCTGGTCGCAAAACATCTCCCCTCGCTGTCCTTAGCCCTCACCGAACTGGCTGATCGCGCGGCGAGCGCACCATCGACGTTGTGCGAGGACGCTCTGCTTCCGATGAATGTGCTCTGGGATGGGCATGACGCCACAATCATCGATTTCGGTCATGCTGACATCAGCCCGTACTTCGGCGATCCCGCACGATTCGTTGCTTTTGGCAAAAGCCCGAAGGTGGCTACTACGTTCAGCCGACAGACGCTCGCGAAGAGTTTCTCACCCAATAGTTCGAGATCATCCGCTCTATGCCGGGAACAACTCTCGACCGAGCGCGCTTCGACCGAGACATTGCGCTCGGCGAAATCGCCGAGTTGTCCCTCGTCCTCGCTACACACATCCGGCGAACGACGAAACTCGCTGATGTTGCCTCGCAGCCAGAGTTTGAACGCGTCCTGCAACTTGCCCACACCCTCGGGTAGAACACGGTCGCCCCGCGCTCACCGAGGTCAACGCAACTGCTGGCATCTCGGACACCGGAACGAGCTCCGGTTCATGAAGTGCTCCCGCACCATCGGCGTCCCGCAACGCTTGCACGGGAGCCCCTCCCGTCCGTAAGCATCCAGCGAGCGGTCGAAGTACCCCGACTCACCATTGACATCGACGTACAGGGCATCAAAGGATGTCCCACCCTGGGTAATCGCCTCGGACATCACCTCGCGCGCTGTCTCCAACAACTCCACAGCCTTGCGCTGGCTGAGGCGCGAGCACGGGGTCTCCGGGTGACGACGAGCCCGCCACAGGGTTTCGTCGACATAAATGTTGCCGACACCGGATACCAGTGTCTGGTCGAGCAGGCTGCGCTTGACGGTCGACCTGCGTGCGCGCAGTCGTCGCGCAACCTCATCGACGTCAAAGGAATCCTCGAAGGGATCAGGGGCAATGTGGGCGACCGGCCCGGGCACACCGTCAATCAGCGGGGCGAGAGTAAGTCCGCCAAAGGTGCGCTGATCCAGAAAACGTAGGTCACGGTCGTCACCAAGGCCAATGACAACACGGGTATGGCGATGCCGTGGGGCTTCCCTGTCGACGACACGGAACTGTCCGCTCATCCCCAGGTGGGCCAGCATCGCCGTGCCGTCGTCGAGGACGAACCACAGGTACTTGCCCCGGCGATTGATGGCGGTGAACTGGCGACCAGTCAGAGTCGCCTCGAAGACTCTGGCTTCTTCCGAACCACCGGTTGGGCGCAACCCGCGGACATCGACGACGTCGACCCGCTCGACGGCCGAGGGGATGACGAGACTCTCGAGTCCGGCTCGTACTGTCTCGACCTCAGGAAGCTCAGGCACCGGTGCGGGGAGGGATCAGTGCGGCAACCGCAAGCTGGGCCGCTCCCTGCTCGGCCTCCTTCTTGTTGTGGCCGGTGTAGGCAGCGTGCAGCTTTCCACCCACTTCTGCCCTGGCACGGTAGCGGCGATTGTGGTCCGGGCCAGATCCGACGATGTCGTATCGCGGAGCCTCAAGCCCTTGCTCAGAGCAGTACTCCTGGAGAACTGTCTTCCAGTCGGTGCCGGCTCCGGATCGATCCGCCTCGTCAACGAGGGGATCGAAGAGATGATGGACGAGGCGCAGGGCGTCCGGCAACCCCGAGGACAGCTCGACGGCACCCAACAGGGCCTCGGTGGTGTCGGCCAGGATCGACGTCTTGTCGTGGCCGCCGGTACGTTCCTCGCCCTTGCCCAGCTTGATACGCGGCCCGATGCCGAGGCGACGGGCCAACCGTCCCAAGGACACCGTGCTCACGACGGCTGACCTCAGTTTGGCGAGCTGACCTTCCGGTTTGTCCGGGAAGGCGCGGTAGAGGTAATCGGTAACGCCGACCTCGAGGACGGCGTCACCGAGGAACTCCAGCCTCTCGTTGGTGGGAATCCCACCGTTCTCAAAGGCATAGGAGCGATGCGTGAGCGCGAGATCAAGGAGTTGGGGGTCACATCTGATCCCCAACTCCTTGAGAAGACCCAGGAAAGGCCACTCCCCGTACTCGGGTGAACTGACGTTCTGGTCCTTTCGTGCGCTCACGGTGCTGATCTCAGACCTCGGCAACCTGGCGGCGATCACCACGCGGGCCGTACTCGCCGCACGCGGGACATGCGGTGTGGGGCAGGTGCTTCTCACCGCATGCCGGGTTGGCGCAGGTGACGAGATTGGTAGCAACCGTCTTCCATTGCGAACGACGGTGCCGGGTGTTGCTGCGGGACATCTTCCGCTTCGGGACGGCCACGATCTTCTCCTTGGTGTGCTTCAGATGTGGCATCCGTATGACACGGACGCCGTTGGGGAACGTTCAGGACTTATCCGAATCATCCTCGCTGACAAGCCCTTGCAGAGCCGCCCAGCGTGGATCGATCCGATCCGGATGGTCATGGTCCGGGTCATCGTTGAGGTTGGCGCCGCAGTCTGGACAAAGTCCCTCACAGTCGTCGCGGCACAGCGGGCTGAACGCCAGGTTCAGCACCACCGCAGCACGGACGACAGGGTCAAGGTCGATCGTTTCCTCGGCACTGACCCGACTGGCGTCCTCCTCAGCCTCCTTGTCCGGGTGGAAGTACAGCTCCTGGATGTCAAGGACGAGATCCTCCTCGATGGGATCCAGACAGCGAGAGCACTCCCCCTTCAGGGTGGCTTCGACGGCCCCGGTGACGAGAACTCCTTCACCCACCGATTCCAACCGAAGGTCGAGATCGAGAGGGGAGTTCTCGGGAACGCCGATCATGTCGACACCGAGATCCGCCGGAGCGGGCACCGTCCGTTGAATCCGGGTCATCTGACCCACCTGCCGACGCAGCGAATGGGTCTCGATGACGAGATCCGAGTGTGCGTCGGGGTGGCGATGGGTGGTATTCATCGCAAAGATCCCTTCGACCGGTGGAACACGACGAGGTCATGACCGACTTGCCACTGTACAACGGAGATCGACGCCAGACCAAAACTGTGTGTCAGCTTGACTGTGCACGCCGTTTCAGGCACTCTGAACTAAAGCGTATTAGTTCGCTGGGGTTCGACACCGACGCTGGAATCGGATCCCGCTGGACCCCCTTCAAGGAAGAAGTAGAGAGCATGGCAAACCTCACCATCGGCCGACGTCAACTTCTCGGTGGTACGGCCGCACTGGCAACTGTCCTAGCTGCCAGCGCATGCGGCATGAACGGATCGGGAGATAAGCCGTCGAGCCAGACATCCATCGACTTTTCCGCCAAGCTCGAGGGCAGCATCCAGTTCCAGACCTGGTCGCTCAAGAACGAGAAATTCACCCCGTACTTCGAGAAGCTCGTCAAATCCTTCGAGAAGGAGCATCCCGGCACGACCATCAAGTGGATTGACCAGCCGGGTGAGGGCTACGAGGAGAAGGTCCAGCAGCAGGCCACCGCCGGTCAACTGCCCGACGTCGTCAACATGCCCCCGAACTTCGCATGGCAGCTCCTCAAGGCCAACAAGGTCATGGACCTCAAGAAGGCCGATACCAAGACCATCGACACATACACCAAGGGCGGCATCGATGCTTACACCTTCGATGGTCACGACGGGGTCTACGGCTACCCGTGGTACCTCGGCACCGACCTCAACTGGTGGAACACCCAGGCCTTCGAGAAGTACGGTCTCGATCCCAAGAAGCTGCCGACCACCCTTGACGAGCTCTACGAGCAAGCCATCACCATGGCCGAGAAGTCCGGCGGCAAGATGCCCCTCATCTCCACCGCTCCAACCCTCGGCGATCTCGCAGCCCAGGACGTCGAGGTCTTCAAGGACGGCAAGTTCACCTTCAACACCGACAAGGCTGTCAAGATCATCGAGAAGTACGTCGAGCTCTATGCCAAGAAGGCCATGCCGCCGGAGGTGTTGCAGAACAACTACCTGGGCAACTCAAAGCTCTTCATCCAGGGCAAGGTTGCCTGGACCACCGGCTCGGCCTCCTTCCCGATCGACCTCAAGAAGGACGCCCCGAAGCTCGCTCCTCACGTCGCGATGACGAAGCGCATCGGCGTTCCACCTCTTTTCGTCCAGGGCATTTGCATCTCGAACGATTCCAAGAACCCGAACTTGGCGCTGGCTTTCGCCAAGTACGTCACCAACAACGCGAACCAGGTCGAGTTCGTCAAGCTGGCCCAGGGCTTCCTGCCCGGCACCAAGGAGGCCAACGAGAACCCGGAGTCCTTCACCTCGGTCATCGATGATCCACAGATGAAGAAGGCTGCCGAGGCCCTCGCGGAGGAAATGAAGGATGCGCAGATCGGCGAGCCGATGGCTTACACCGACGCCATGAAGACCTACGTCGGCCAGCAGATTTCCTCGGCCATGCGTGGTGACATCAAGGCCAAGGACGCCCTCGACAACGCCGTCAAGTACTGCAACGACCACATCGCGAAGTGATCCTCAGCCGGCCCCGCTCCCCATGCGGGGCCGGCTCACCTCCCCGCTGACAACGCCCCTACTCCGCCAAGGATCTGCGCCCATGAACTCCCACCGCTGGTACACCCCGTGGTTGTTGGTGGCTCCGGCAGTCGTGTGGACCGTCGTGTTCGCCCTCTACCCCTTCATCAACACGATCATTCTGTCCTTCACGAACACCCGGCCCCTCGTCGGCGGGGAGTTCATCGGCTTCGACAACTACGTCGAGCTGTGGCACGACGACATGTTCTGGAATGCCATGGCGACAACCTTCATCTACGTCATCGTGTGCATCCCACTGTTGACGATCCTGCCGTTGCTGTTGGCCTTGCTCGTCGAGAAGAAGATCCCCGGGATCTCGTTCTTCCGTACTGTGGCGTACTTCCCGGTGATTGCCTCGGTCGTTGTCGTGGCCCTCATCTGGAGCTGGATGTTCGACTCCCGTGGTCTCATCAACCAGTCCCTGCAGTGGATGGGTGTCGCGAACAGCTCCATCCCCTTCCTTGTCGATCGGTGGAAGCTGTTGGGCTGCGCGATCCTGCTGACGGTGTGGAAGGGCCTCGGGTACTACATGATCGTCTACCTCGCGGCCCTCGGAAACGTCGACCATGACCTCCATGAAGCCGCCGCCCTCGATGGCGCAAGCAGCTTCCAGCGGTTCCGCAACGTCACCATCCCCGGGATCAGGCCGGCCATGGTTCTCATCACCGCTCTCATTGCGGTGTCCGGGATGAGGATCTTCTCCGAGCTCTACGTCCTCACGAATGGAACTGGTGGCCCAGGCGGTGAGGACTCCAGTCTCGTCATGATCATCAAACAGGTCGGTACCGGTCTGTCCGGACAGCTCGGCTATGCGTCGGCCCTGTCAGTCGTGCTGTTCTTCCTCACCCTCATTCCGCTAGCAACCATCGGTTGGGCGAACAACAAGGACCTGCGGTCTGGCCACAAGCCCAAGCAGGCTGGCCGCCGTGCCCGCCGGGCAGCAGCCGTCCAGGCCGCCACGAAGGAGACGATGGCATGAGCACCTCCAGCGCAACTCGTCCTGCCAAGCAGAAGCCGTGGCGTAGCCGGCGGGCATTCGACCCGACCCGCCCTACCCTTGCCGGACTCATCGGGCGGTACATCCTGCTGATCTTCGTCGTCATCATCTCGGTCGGCCCCTTCCTGTGGCAGCTGTCCACCTCCCTCAAAGGCGTCAGCGAGGACGTCTACTCCTTCCCGCCCCATCTCATCCCCCAAGACTTCAGCGTCGACGCCTACCGTCGCGTTGCCCATGTCGTCCCGATCTTCAGTTACGCCTGGCATTCGGTCATCGTCGCCGCTGTCTGCGTCATCGGCAACGTCGTGCTGGCCTCCCTGGCCGGTTATGCACTGACCTGCATGAAATTCCGCGGCAAGAAGGTCGTCATGGGCATCCTGCTGTCGGTCCTCCTACTTCCCGGTGAGGTCACGCTGACCAGCCAGTACCTCGTCATCAAGGGCATGGGCCTGGCGAACACCCTGGCCGGCGTCGCCATCCCCGGTATCGTCGGTGCCATCAACGTTCTCCTCATGGCCACCGCCTGTCGGGCAGTCCCTCCGTCGGTCCTCGATGCGGCGACCGTTGACGGAGCCAACACATGGGACAAGATCCGGCACGTGGTCTGGCCCAACATCAAGGGGATGGCCTCGGTGGTTGCGGTGTTCTCCTTCATCGGGGCCTGGGACGACTTCCTGTGGCCATTGGTCGTCCTCAACGATCCTGACAAGTACACCCTGACCGTCGGCATGCAGTACCTCAGTTCAACGATGTCGACCGACCCGCGTGAGGTCGCAGCCGGAACGATCATCGCCCTCATACCGATCATCGTCGTCTTCGCCTCGATGCAGAAGGTCTTCTTCCGTGGCGTGGAGAGCGGTGGCGTGAAAGGCTGAGCGACCTACACCCAATTCAGGAGACGGTCAGGACCAGAAGGGTTCCGACCGTCTTGTCGTTGGCCCATTCCAATCTCCCGGGGCAGCCAGACGTTCAGAGCTGCCCTGTGGAACCCCGGACGACAAGTTCAGGCGGCTGCTCGGTGATGTCCTCCACGTCCTGGCCATCAATGATGCTCATCAACATCGCGACGGCGTCCCTACCCAGAATTGACGGATCACGACGCAGAGCGGTGATTCCGGGCGGTATCACTCGACATGTCGGGGAATCCTCGAAGGACACGACGGAGACGTCCGCAGAGATCCGTAACCGGTGCTGCGTCAGGGAGGTGATGCCTCCCAGAGTCAGTACTTCATTGTCATAGACGATGGCGGTGGGACGGTCAGGCCTGGAAAGAAGAGCGCTGGTCTCCTGAATTCCGGACTGCTCGGAGTAGTCGCTGGCCGCTGCCTCGATGACGACCACTCCGCGACTCTCCGCCTCCTGGGCGAAGACCTGGCGTCGGACCATGCTGTGCTCGAGGGTCGGGTCACCGCCGATATAGGCAATGCGACGATGCCCTTGGTCGGCCAAATGGTTGACAATGCTCCGCGCAGCAGTGGCGTCATCGATATGGATGCCGGGCAACGGGGTGTCCTCCGTGGCTCCGACGACGGTGCACGGCATGTTGATCTCCGACATGAGGGACCACCGCGGGTCATTGCGGGCCGGGTCGACCAGGACGACACCGTCGACACGATGCTGAGCCCACCACTGTCGATGGACCTCACACTCCTCCTCAGGAGAGCCCACCAGCTGCAACACCAGGGCGGTTCGAGCAGGAGTGAGAACCTCCTCTATCCCCGCGATGAGGTGCAGGAAGAACCTTTCCCCGGCGAAACTGCGATCGTCACGGGCGATAACGAGACCGACGGCACCGGCTCGGTTGACCGACAACGCCTTCGCGGCGACGTTCGGACGCCATCCCATGTCCTTGGCCACAGCCTTGATACGAGCTCGGGTGGCCTCAGAAACTCCAGGCTTGTCATTGAGGGCAAAGGACACCGCGCCCGGCGACACACCGGCGACTCTGGCGATGTCCTTGATCGTCGTCCTGCCCATGAAGCCACGGTCCCTTCCGGAAGCATGAATGCCCTGATGGGCGCAGGTCACAAGGCATCCTCGCCCGGGAGCACATGGCCTTCACCCGCGCAGCATCATCCTAGGGCCAAACCGGAGAATAGGTAAAACGTTTCAGCGATACCTTCACGATGACCTCCAGAGCGGTTCATTAGCTATTAGGGTGGGAGTCCCCAACGCTGGGAGACGCCATGCCTCAGACAACCTGTCTTGCCACAGATCACTACCGCATAACCCTCATCACCGATCGACTCATTCGCTGTGAGTGGCGCGACGACCCTACGGAGCCCTTCGAGGACCGACCGACACAGGTGGTCGCGGACCGCACGCCCCACGAGGTCACCAACACCATTGATGAGGAGAATGGCCATATCGTCATTCGAAACCGGTATTACGAGCTTCGCTACGACGGCATGGAGTTTTCCCCGGAAGGGCTGCACGCCTCGATAACGAGCGTCGGCAATTACCACGCCGTGTGGCACTGGGGCGATGACCCACTCTCGCAAACCCCATTCGGAATCCCCACCAATTTGGGCGGGACCGCTCGCACTCTCGACTGCATCGACGGCCGTTGTGACATGGGCGCAGGTGTGGCGAGTGCGCAGGGATGGGCCGTCCTCGATGATTCTCATTCACTCGCACTGGAAGATGATGGATCCACCCGATGGCCTCAACCGGTACGTCGGTACAACCCAGCTGATTCCGGTGGCAAGGATGTCTATCTCTTCCTCCACGGCCATGACTACGCTGCTGCAGCCGCCGATTTCTACCGCATCACCGGACCGCAACCGGTTATTCCGCGATGGGCCCTGGGCAACTGGTGGTCTCGCTACCACGCCTACAGCGCCGACGAGTACGAGGCCCTCATGGATCGATTCGAGGCGGACGGAATCCCGCTGTCGGTGGCCGTCATTGACATGGACTGGCACCTCACCGACATCGACCCAGTTCTGGGACATGGCTGGACTGGATACACATGGAATCGAGAACTCTTCCCCGACCCTCGTGCCTTCCTTGCCGGTCTTCACCAGCGGGGATTACGGACCTGCCTCAATCTGCACCCGGCCGATGGCATCCGTCGCCATGAAGAGTGTTACCGACAGGTCGCCACTGACATGGGAGTCGATCCGGACTCGGGCGATCCCGTCCCCTTTGACATTGCCGATCCACACTTTGCCACGGTGTACGTCGATGACGTCCTTCATCCCATGGAGGACGAGGGAGTCGATCTGTGGTGGGTGGACTGGCAGCAAGGACAGACCTGCTCGGTACCCGGACTGGACCCACTGTGGATGCTCAACCACGTTCACCACATCGACTCGGGACGCCCCCGCCCGGATGGCCGTCGCAGCCCGCTGACCTTCTCGCGTTACGCGGGACCTGGGTCTCACCGTTACCCCATTGGTTTCTCGGGCGATTCCGTCATCTCCTGGGAGACTCTGGACTTCCAGCCCGAGTTCACGGCCACCGCCTCCAATATCGGTTACGGCTGGTGGAGCCATGACATCGGTGGGCACATCTTCGGGGCCCGCGATGACGAGCTCATGGCTCGATGGGCGCAATTCGGGGTGCTCTCCCCCATCAATCGACTGCACTCGACCAAGAACGAGTTCGGGTCCAAGGAACCGTGGCACTACTGCGCAGAAACCGAAATGGTCATGACGCAGTGCCTACGAATGCGTCACCGTCTCATCCCGTATCTGCACAGCGAGAATTTGTCGGGCCATCGCGACCTGTGCCCTCTCATCCGACCTACCTACTGGACTCACCCGGAGTGGGAGGAGTCCTATGTCGATCGCAATGAGTACTGGTTCGGCAGCCAGCTCTTGGTGCGGCCGGTCACCAGCAAACGCGACCCCGTCACGGGACTCGCGACCACGCGTACTTGGTTACCCCCTCTCAGTGATGGTCTTCGGTGGGTCGACCTCCTCACTGGGCTCACCTACTCGCCACAGCGTTTCGTCACCATGTCTCGCACTATCGACGAGGTTCCTGTCCTTGCCAAGCCTGGAACCATCATTCCGACTGCCACCGACCCGCTGGCCAGGGGAGATGTGACGACCGATCTCACCTTGGTCGTCGTCCCGGGCGCTGCCGGCCACTTTGACTTGCTTGAGGACGACGACAGCCTGCGGACGACTCCTCTCGACCTCGACTCCGATGGACGGCTGCGAATCGGTCCATGCGAAGGTCCACGCACAGCTGTGATGCGACGATGGCGCGTGAGCGTCCACGCAGGAGGGCGTCCCGTCACGATTGATCTCGGGCAGCATCGTCTGGACGAGGTCGTCGAAACCACCATCTCGGTCTCGTCAGACTGCGCCGATGACCTCATGACGAGAGCCATCACGCTCATCGATGATGCTCAGATCGAATTCACCACAAAAACTCGCTTGGCAGACCTGTTGCGAAGCGGCCGTCCTCCCCTCGAGCTCACCGCAATGCTGCTGGCCGAGGATGCGTCCGAACCTCTTCGCAACGCCCTGTTGGAGATCGTCTGGGCACTCCCTTCCGAGCGAGTTGACTAAACCGTATTAGTAACTACACTTCAATTCTGAAATTATCCGTTGTCAATGTCGCAACCGCCAGGGACTCCCCATGCATGATCACGCCCCCATTCTTGACGGTCGGGTGCGCCGTCATCTCGCTGAGAAGATTCGCCCCGCCGAGACCACCACGGTGTGCCCACTCGACGTCGAGTGGGCTCCCGTCACTGACACCACCGAGGGACCGAACAGTCGCCCCGGAGTCCGCGGCCAGGGAGAGCCCATCTCGATCAGCGAGGGGCTGTCGCTGAGCTATGAGCCGTTCCGGGTGGGAGACAAGTGGGGCCCGCCATGGGGAACGACCTGGCTCCATCTCATGGCCACCGTTCCGCCGGAGCATCGCGACGATCATCTCGAGATGATCGTCGACCTCGGGGGCGTCTGGGACTCCCCAGGGTTCCAGTCCGAGGGCCTCGTGGTGCGTCCGGACGGGTCGGTCATCAAGGCTCTCAATCCGCGAAACACGTGGATTCCCGTCGAGATCGACACGGAAGGTCACATCGACATCTACGTCGAGGCTGCCTCCAACCCGATCCTGTTGGCCCAGCCTCCTTTCCAGCCAACCGAGGATGGGGATAAACTCACTGCCTCGACTGACGCCTACTACACCCTCAAGCAAGCTGATCTCGTCGTCGTCCACGACGAGATCCGCGAACTCATCGCTGACATCATGACCTTGTCCGGTTTGGCTGCCCAGCTACCGGAGGATTCTGAGCGCCGGTGGGAGATCCGTCGTGCTCTGGATCGTTCCATGGACAGAATCGATCTCTTCGACGTTGCCTCCACAGCATCAGCTGCTCGCGCCGAGTTGGCCCCAGTCCTCGCTCGTCCTGCCCACGACTCTGCCCAGACGATGACGGCCATCGGCCATGCCCACATTGACTCCGCCTGGTTGTGGCCGCTGCGCGAGACCCGACGCAAGGTCGCTCGAACCATCTCCAACCAGCTCAATCTCATCGAGAACGACCCCACCCATCTCTTCGCCTTCCCTGCTGCTCAACACTCGGCCTGGCTGGAGGAGGACCATCCTGATCTCTTCGCCAGACTGCAGAAGGCAGTCGCCGACGGCCGGATCATCCCGGTTGGAGGTATGTGGGTGGAGTCTGACGCCAACCTGCCTGGTGGTGAGGCGATGTGCCGTCAGCTGCTGTACGGGCAGCGGTACTTCATGGAGAAGTTCGGCCACCACTGCCCCGAGGTGTGGCTGCCTGATTCCTTCGGTTACTCGGGAGCCCTACCGCAGCTGGCCAAACTGGCTGGCGCCCAGTGGTTCCTGACCCAGAAGATCTCGTGGAACCAGGTCGACAAGTTTCCCCACCACTCCTTCTGGTGGGAGGGAATCGACGGCACCCGCATCTTCACCCATTTCCCGCCGGCTGACACCTACGGTTCTGACCTCTCGGCTCGTGACCTCGAACACGCCCGGTCCAACTTCCAGGACAAGGGCCGCGCCAATTCCTCCTTGGTGCCCTTCGGCTATGGAGATGGCGGCGGTGGTCCCACTCGCGAGATGCTCGCCCAGGCCCGTCGTGTCGCCGATCTTGACGGATCCCCCAAGCTGGCCATCGAGCCTCCGGCCACGTTCTTCAGCCGCGCCGAGGCCGAACACGAGGATCCGGGCGCCTGGGTTGGGGAGCTCTATCTCGAGCTGCACCGCGGCACATTCACCAGCCAGTACGAGGTCAAGAAGGGCAACCGTCGCAATGAGCACCTGCTGCGCGACGCCGAGCTGTGGTGCGCCACCGCAGCCGTACGCGGCCTGATGGACTACCCCGGTGAGCGGTTGGCCGAGATCTGGCGGACCATCTGTCTCTACCAGTTCCACGACATCCTGCCTGGATCGGCGATCGCGTGGGTGTATCGCGAGGTCGTCGCCGATCACCGGCGCATCTCTGACGAACTCACCGAGCTCATTCACCATGCCCAGGAGCTGCTAGCCGGAGAGGGTGACGAGCAGGTCGTCTTCGATTCTTCTCCGATGACTCGTCCGTGGGCTTCCACCGTGGCCATGGGGGCCGGAGTTGCTCCGACAATTGCCCACGGGGTTCAGGCTGAGGATGCGGCTGACGGATTCGTCGTCGACAATGGCCTGCTGCGTCTTACCGTTGACGAGCACGGCCTCATCACCCACCTCGTCGACCCTGCTTCCGGTCGCGATGCCATCCCGGCTGGTCAGCGTGGCAATCTTCTTCAGATTCACCCTGACTTCCCGAACATGTGGGACGCGTGGGACATCGATCCCTTCTACGCCAACAACGTCACCGACCTGGATGATGGCAGGGCCACCATGTCCCGCAACGGTGATTCCGTGACCATCAGCGTCACAAGGACGTTCGGGGATTCCCGCGCTACCCAGTCGCTGACCGTGAATCCGGGAGATCCGCGCGTCAAGGTGCGCACCCATGTCGACTGGCACGAACGAGACAGTCTGCTCAAACTGTCCTGGCCGGTGGACGTCCACACCGATCACGCCGACTACGAGATCGAGATGGGTCACATCACCCGTCCCACCCACACCAACACCTCGTGGGATGCCTTCCGCTTCGAGGTTCATGCCCATCGCTGGGTGTACATCTCCGAGCCCGGATTCGGCGTCGCCATCGCCAATTCCGGCACCTATGGGTGGAATGTGTCCCGCCATCCCAAGGACAACGGCGGCACATGGTCGGTGGCCCGCGCCTCCCTTCTCAAGGGAGCCCGATACCCCGACCCGCGCGCCGACGAGGGAGAGCATGACTTCTTCCACACTTTGCACGTCGGAGCCGATCTCACCGATGCCGTGCGTGACGGGTATGCCGCCAACCTGTGCGTGCGTCGTCGTCAGGGATCGCCGGTCGATCCGCTGGTCAGCGTCGAAGGCATTGCGGTAGAGGCCGTCAAATTGGCTGAGGATGGCTCTGGTGACGTCATCGTCCGGCTATACGAGCCCTACGGGCGTCATGTTCACACCACGATGACGGTGGGCTTTGATGCCACGTCCGCCGTTGAGTCCGACCTGCTCGAGGACCCCCTTGAGGACAACCCGCACGCCCAGGTCGGTCCGTCAGTCATCACCGCTGGCCTTGCTGACGACACCATCGGTCTGTCCATGCGCCCCTTCCAGGTTGCGACCTTGAGGTTGGGACGCAACCGATGAGGATTGGCGTCAATCACACACCGTCACAGGGATGGTTCCACAGCTGGCTTGACCTCGATATCGATGCGGCACGACGCGATTTCGAAGCAATTGCACGACTGGGCCTCGATCACGTACGAATCTTCCCACTGTGGCCGTTGTTGCAGCCCAATCGCGGTCTGGTGCGTCCCCGCGCCCTCGATGACGTCGTCTCCGTCGTGCGCGCAGCTGGCGAATTCGACCTTGAGGTCACCGTCGACGCCCTCAACGGCCATCTGTCGAGTTATGACTTCCTGCCCTCCTGGGTGGTCACATGGCACGAGTCAAATCTCTTCACCGATCCGCTCGTCAAGGCTGGCCAGACCGAACTCATCAGCCAACTGGCAACACGCCTGCGGGAAGAGCCGAACGTCACCGGTATGACGGTGGGCAACGAGTTCCCGCAGTACGCTGCTCTGGCCCCGGGGCACCATCATCCGACGCGCAGCGGGTGCACCGTCGATGAGGCCCAGACGTGGCTGGAGACGATGCTCGGGACCATGCGGGACCAGTGGCCGGACGGACGGTTCTGGTTCGGGTTCGACGACGACCTCTGGTTCGTTGACGATCATCCCTTCACCCCGCGTCACGCCGTCACCCTGGGCTCATCGACGACCATCCATTCCTGGGTGTTCGCGCAGGTCGGACCGCACTTCGGGGAGGGACATCCCGCCCTCACGTGGTTCCCACGCTATCTGCTCGAACTGGCCCGGGCCTGGAGTCCCGATCCCCACCGTCCACTCTGGCTGCAGGAAATTGGTGCGCCTCGCAGCCATGTTCCCGACGACCGGGCAGCGGACTTCGTCACGTCGTCCCTGGCCTCGGTGGCCACCACCCCGAGTCTGGAGGCGGTGACATGGTGGTGCTCCCACGACGTGTCAGACCAGCTGTTGGATTTCCCGAAGCTGGAGTATTCGCTCGGCCTGTTCACCAACGACGGCAAGCCAAAGCCGGAAGCCCTGGCCATCTCGGACGTGCTGCCCGATTTGCATAACGCTCAGCCCCAGGAACAGGCCGATGAGCCGCTGGAATTCAGCGCGGACTGGGCCACCGGGGCGGGACGGTCGGTGTCTTTCCCCATGGGCGATCTCTTCGCCCGATGGGTTGATGAAGCCATACAGACCGGACGAGCACCCAGGCTCGTCTTTCATCCCACCCATGCGCTCACAGGCCGAGAGGCCCTCGCCGGTGCTCTAGCCCGCTGACCTGTGCGACTGCGACCTCATGCTCGACACTCGGAGGCCTGGACCATGGCCCAAGGATCCCCGGTCGTCAGGAGCGCGGGAACCTCTCTCGCAGCGCGGCATCGACGATAGCTGGCACGAACTCTGAGACATTGCCCCCATTGCATGCCGCCGAACGAATCATGGAGGAGCTGATCGTCCCGAATTCGCGCCCAGCCGGCAGCAGGATTGTCTCGATCCCGCTCATGGCCTTGTTGAGGTGGGCCATCTGGAGCTCGTAGTCAAAATCCCCACCAAAGCGCAGGCCACGAATGATCGCGTCAGCCCCTTGCTCGGTGCAGAAGTCGACGAGCAACCCGTCGACGAGGGCGACCTCGACACCCGGGATGTCAGCGACGGCATCCCTGACGAAGGCCACCCGCTCCTCCATGGAGAAAATGCCATTCTTGGCCGAGTTGACCGCCACCCCGACGACGACCTCGTCAACAAGCTCGGCGGCTCGCGTCACGATGTCGACGTGGCCGAGGGTGATGGGGTCAAAGGATCCTGAAAAAACTGCTTTCACTGCTGCTCCATGGGCTCGTGGTTGCGCTGGGCATAGTAGACGACGGTTTCACCGTAACGAGAGTTCCACGACTCAAACCCTTCCGGGACGTGAGGCGGTCGGCTGCGGCGCGACCTCTCCACCACGATCAGTCCGTCATGGGCCAGGGCGTTCTGAATGGTGGCGTCGATGAGGCCATCCATGACGTCGTCGGCCAAGTCGTAGGGCGGGTCGAACCAGACGACGTCAAAGATCTGCCGGTTGTCGGAGAGAAATGTCGATACCGTCTGGGCGACCACCTGAATCCGCAAGCGCGTGGTCCGGGCGTTCTCCTTCATGACATGACACGCCGAGCGGTCCCGGTCGACGGCAACGACCGTCGATGCACCGCGACTGGCAGCCTCGAGGGCAACTGCTCCGGACCCAGCGAACAGGTCGCAGAAGGCTTGCCCGGCCAGCTGGTCCTCGGGAGCCTCATCAGATGTTCCGTTCCAGGCTGCCAACGCAGAGAAGACAGCCTCGCGCACCCGATCGGTCGTAGGACGTGTGAGCCGCCCTGACGGAGTGGTCAGACGCTGTCCGCCAGCACGACCCGAGATAATCCTGCTCACCCCTCCAGGCTAGCGGTTTCGCCCGATCACGCCCGCATCGTCGCCGTACCCATTGCATCCACTCCTAAACCCCTCGACATGGTCATGTGGCGAGCCATCCTCACCAACATCGGCAACTTTGTGCCGGTCGGCTCCCGAAATGGGCCGTGTTCAGGAAGAATGGCCCCATGATCAATGAGGAGAACCCGATCACCGAGGTCCCGGAGGACAGCTGCTGGGGCTACCTTGACACGGCTGAGGTCGGCCGCCTGGCCACCAGCGTCAATGACCAGCCCGAGGTATTCCCCGTCAACTATGTCGTCGACGGGCAGAGCATCGTCTTCCGCACCGCCGCTGGAAGCAAGCTTGAGGACATCGTCACCAACAACCGTGTGGCCTTCGAGGCCGACGGTTGGACCGAGGAGACCGGCTGGTCGGTCGTCGTGCGCGGCAGCGCCGAGGTCATCACCGACGAGGCCGAGCTCGCGCTGTGCGACAAGATGCCCCTGCTGCCGTGGGTGCCGACCGTGAAGCGCAATTACGTGCGTGTCCAGGCCGATCAGATCACCGGCCGTACCTTCGCCTTCGGTCCGGAGCCCAAGGACAACTGACAGACCACTCATGAAGGTCCGGATCGTCGTCAACGTTCCGGACCTTCGTCACGCCTGGTCAGCTCATCCCTGTTCCATGAGATCGCCCTCAGCCAGCATCTCCGTCGCGGTGACAACGTCGAGCAGCCGGGGATCCTCGGGCTCCTCTCGCACCCACTGTTCGGCGAGATCCTTGGACGCAGTGACGATCTCGGCGTGGTCGAGCACCCGCAACAACCGCAGTGGCGAGGAATACCCCGACTGGGAGGATCCGAGCACATTGCCCTCGTGACGCTGGGCCAGGTCCAATTCGGCCAGCTCAAAGCCGTCACGGGACGATGCCACTGCGGCAAGCCGCTCACGGGCCGTCGATCCGGGCAGGGCCGTCGTCACCAGAAGGCACAGGCCCGGCAGCTTTCCTCGCCCGATACGTCCGCGCAACTGGTGCAACTGGGAGACGCCGAAGTGATCGGCATCCATGATGACCATCATGGTGGCGTTGGGGACGTCGACGCCGACCTCGATGACCGTGGTGGAGATGAGGACCTGGGACTCGCCGTCAGCGAAACGATCCATGACGGCCTTCTTCTCATCGGCGTCCAGCCGAGAATGGAGGACGTCGATGCGCAGTCCTGCGAGCGGACCGGAGGCCAGCTGAGGAGCGATCTCCTCGACCGCAGCCGTCGGCGGGCGACCACCCTCGACGTCGTCAGCGTCATCGCTGCTGATACGAGGACACACCACGAAGACCTGATGCCCGGCCTCGCACTCCTCTCGGATGCGCTCCCAGGCGCGGGTGAGCCACGAGCGGTGGGCTGGCAGATCAACCACAGTGGTTTGGATGTCGGCACGTCCTGACGGCAGTTCTCGCAAGGTCGACACCTCGAGATCACCGAAGACCGTCATGGCAACCGTGCGAGGAATCGGCGTTGCAGTGAGAACGAGCTCGTGAGGTCGAGCACCATCACCAGTCGTCAAGACACTGCGCTGCTCGACGCCGAAGCGGTGCTGCTCGTCAACGACGACCAGACCGATGTTGTTGTAGATGACCTTGCCCGACAACAGGGCATGGGTTCCGATGACAATTCCGGCCGCTCCCGAGGCGATGTCGGCCAAGGCGGTTCGAGTTCCAGCCGTCCTCATCGAACCGGTGAGCAGCGCAACTCCGGTGGAGTTCTCTGGAGCGTCGAGGCCACCGCCCGCGGCCAACTCGTCCATCATCCCGGTGATCGTGGCGTAATGTTGCTGGGCGAGAACCTCGGTGGGTGCCAGCAGGACGGCTTGGTACCCAGCGTCAACGACTTGGAGCATCGCTCTCAAGGCCACGAAGGTCTTACCGGAACCCACCTCCCCCTGCAGCAGTCGGTGCATGGGGTGATCGGAAGACAGGTCAGCGTCGATGGCCCGGCTAATGTCGTCCTGGCCTGCCGTCGGGGCGAACGGAAGCCTCGACTCAAAGGCTGCCAGCAGGCCGTCATCACGACGTCGACACACCGGCGCGTCATGACTGTCGGCATTACGTCGACGCACCGCCATCGTCACCTGGGTGGCGATGGCCTCCTCCCACACCAGTCGCTCGGCACCGCGAGTGGCTTCCTCCACCGAATGCGGGTGATGGATGGCGTGGTAGGCCTGCCACAGGGTCGGCAGATCAGCCTCCTGACGCAGCCATTCGGGCAGAGTGTCCTCAAGTTCGGGGGTGGACTCGAGCAGCATCGACTCCACCGAGGCAATCTCCCAGGTGCGCAACTTCGAGGTCTGCGGGTAGAGACCGAGCAAACCGTGACGCTGCACCTGCGCAGCCATCACCTTGCCCTCCTCACGGCCCGCCACGACCTTGCCGTTGCGGTCGATCATGACGAAGTCGGGGTGAACGAGCTGCGGGTTACCCCGGAATTCCCCCACCTTGCCGACGAAGATGCCGTGAGTGTGGGCCGAAAAAATGCGCTGCCAGTAGGACACGATGTGGGGTTTGCCGAAGAAGGTCACCGGCAGGCGTGCGTTGCCGTCGGACAGCATGACTTCCAGACGTTGACGCGGTCGCCTCTCTCGACCTGTCACAGTCTTGTTGGTGTGAACCTCGACTCCGACGACGTCGGCCACCAAGGCGACTTCAGTGTCAGCGACGAGGTGGGACACATCCGTGGTTTCGGTACCAGTGAGGTAGCGACGTGGAAGGTGACCGAGGGCCTCGCCGACGGTCTCGACGTGCATCGCGGCGAATGCTTTGGCCGTCTTGGCCCCCACCGCCTCTGCCAGAGGGCGGTGAAGTTCCTGCTGGGTGCGGGTGTGCCACCTGGTCACTGCATTCACAGTGTCACCGTACCGACAGGCAATGACACCCACAACGACAAAGAACCCGCCTTACGACGGGTTCCAACGTCGAACGCAGTGCTCAGCGGCTGACTCGGCCAGCCTTGAGGCACGACGTGCACACGTTCATGCGCTTGTGCGTGCCGTTCTCGACGACACGGACGCGCTGGATGTTCGGGCTCCACCGGCGATTGGTCTTCTTCTTCGACCAGGGGACGTTGTGTCCGAAACCGGGGCGCTTGGCGCAGACGTCACAGACAGCAGCCACTGGGAGATCTCCTTGTTCGGGGTCGGCGTCACGCGGACGCCCACACAATCGATGGGTTCGAGGGTTCCTGGGGAACTCAAGGGGTTCCCTTGGGAACTGGACAAGCTTATATGGTCGAACGACCAGAACCCAAATCCGATGAGATGGGCAGTTCCGGCAGCGACCGGACGATGTCCATCATGCATGATTGACACTTGGAGCAACGCTGGGTACTGATGACCACAGGTACGCCTGCCATGCACGGCCGGGGCTAGCATGTCCACAGATCGAGACCCGCCCAATCCTCGGGTGCACCCGTCCGAAACAATGGAACGATATCGTTGTCTGGATAGCTCTCAAAAAGAGTCGGCATCGGAAGGTAGCCCAGTACTTCCTCAACCAAGCTTCGTGTACGCCGCAATCATCTCTTCCACGAGACTTAGCCTGCACACCCAGGCGTTTCGGATCCAAGTAGATCAATGGGTCGATACGTCCCAGCTCGTAGCCAAGCATGGCGCGAACAGCCGTCTCCACCCGGTCCAGCTCAATGAACACGCTGTGACGTAATCGTTCATCAAACTTGTAGAGATCAACCACCAAGTCCAACGATGCACCAGCTACGAATTCATCACCGACTGCACCCTTGTCATCGGTGAAGCGGCGCATCGGATACCAATACCCCGACAATCGGTAGTAGTTGAGCCGTGCCAAGAGGTGCTCGGCTCGATCCTGATCATCAATGCGCATCCCGCGCCCACGCAACAGCTCGACCTGCTCTGTGTAGGTTTTGAACTGCTTGGCCTGAGCCACCCGCGGGATTGCCTTTCCGAAAAACGAGGACCGGCCCTGGACTCCCACCGAAGCGGGCAGCGGAACCGGTCGTGCTGGTGTCAACTGTACAACATCCAGGACAAGCTGAGCAACAAGGCCGACGACATCGCCCACGCCCCCCGGCCGACGGTGTAAGCATAGGCCTACCGGTATCTGGGGACCCGGCAATGAGGTACCACGATCCGATTAGATGGGCAGCTCCGGCAGCGATCGGACGATGTCCATCGTCTCGACCGACACCCGGGTGACCCGCTTGACGAGGTCGACGATGTATCGGGGGTCGTCGTGCTCGCGGCACCAGTCGTTGGGGTCGTTGACGATGCCGGAGGCCTTGTCGGTTTTCACCTGGTAGCGGTCGATGAGCCATTCGAGGCCGGAGCGGGAGCCAAGCCGATACTCGTGCGCGGCGGCGGGAATGTCACTCAGCGTGAGGTAGCCGTTGTAGATGATGGCCTTCCGAGTGGTCTTGTCCTCCCACCGCATCTTGGTGACGCGATACAGCTCCCACTCGTCGACATCGAGCGGATGCGTGGACTCGTGGAGCGGGTAGGGATCGACCGTCTCGTAGTTGACGTGCAGATCGGCAAGTGCGCGGCCGGCATCGACGAACGCCTGGAAGTCAGCCGATGAGGCGGCCAGCGGGATGCGCGGCAGCATCCGTTTGAGATCGGCGGCGAACACCTCCCGATACTGCTGGGAGTGCAGCACCCCGTAGACGTAGTGGAAGATGTCGTCCTTGCTCACCTGTGGCCCGAACTTCTCCCGGTAGACGGCGAGGATCTCATCGGTGATGTTGTCGACGCGACGGTAGCCGTACTCGTCGACCTCCCCGGGCGAGGCCGCAAAGAGCCCATCGTCTGCAGAGACCTTCTCGTAGGTCCAGCGGGGGAAGAACTGGGCGGGATCTACGAACGGGAAAGCATCAGGGACAACGTCAGACAACAGAGTCGCAAACGTAGTCCTAGGTGAGGGCGCAGTTACATAGAAACCCACATTCTCATGCTGCGGCGTCGGGAAAATCTTCTCCAGCTGGTACACCCTCTCGTTGAGAGGTCGGTCGAAGTAGGCGTACTGCTTGGTGAATGGGCGGTACGACCCGAGGTAGATACGGTGCTTCCTGAATTCGTGGGTGCGCCCCTTGCGAGCATCGGCGAGAAGGTCACTACTCCAACTGATCTTGGTCGGATCGTTGTCGATGTCGGCACCCACCGCCTGTGCATTGTAGTTCTCGACCATCCGGCTCATGTTCCCGTTGACCGATGCGCGACTGAAGTTGTAGCACCAGGCATCGCGGTTGGTCTTCAACCCTGCCGAGAACAGTTGGAAGATCGGGCACGTGGTCTCGCTCTTGCCCTTGATCCCCAGTGCAGGGAATGTGTCGAAGATGGCATTGCGCTGGTTGATCCAGTCGCCGGCCTCGTTCGGGGTGATCGAGCGCCACGGCACCGACGCCAAGGTGGCCTCGTCAATGTCGGCGAGCTTCTTTTCGCGGGACTGGTAGTCGGGCACGCTGTGGTAGTGCAGCTGGCATCCCGCAACACCGGGCTGTTTGGCGGCGATGAGGACCGCCACCCCGGTCCGGGCACCAGATCCGAAGACCTTGCCGCCCTCCCGGCGAGACGTCTCCCCTGCCGTACGCTGATTGCCGCGCAGGTTGTACACCCAGATCTGGGTGAACTCGTCCACCAAGGTCTTGCGGATGCCGTCGGCGGTGTTGCCGTCCACCCAACCATTGTTGGAGACGAAGGCCACCACTCCCTGCTCGCCGATTCGATCGCTCGCCCACCGGAAGGCGCGAATGTAGGAGTCGTAGAGGCTGTTCTTGTTCGTGGCCGTGGAACGAGCGGCGTAGGTCTGCCCTATCCGGGCGTCCAGGGTCGGGTAGTGCAGGTTCGCGTTGTCGTCATTGGCACTGGACTGGCCGGCCGAGTACGGCGGGTTGCCGACGATCACCTGGATCGGGGCCGCCAACTGCCGCTCGATGCGCTCATTGTTCGCCGGGATCAACGAGGTGTCGGCCCGATCCCCCTTCTCGGTGATCTGGAAGGTGTCGGTGAGTGTGGCACCCGGGAAGGGCGTGTACCGGGCGCTCGGAGCCTCCTGCGAAGCCCGCCCCTCGGACTGCTCGCCCTCGGTGCTGGGGATCTCACCTCCCGGCCCGGTTTCAGCCGCTGGGCGCGAGGCGAACTGCTGGTCCGCGATCTCGTCCACCCGGGCCTGGGTGAGAGTCTGGTACGTCGTCTCGATGTTGACGCACGCAATGTAGTAGGCCAGCAGCATGATCTCGTTGGCCCACAGCTCCCGGTCATGCTTGCGCCCCAGGTCCTCGGGCCGGATGATCCCCGATTCGAGCAGCCGCACGATGAACGTCCCAGTGCCGGTGAACGGGTCCTGCACGTGCACGTCGGTGTCGGTGAGACCGTAGCCGAACTGCGCACGGCACACGTCGTCGGCACTGCGCAGGATGAAGTCGACGACCTCCACCGGCGTGTAGACCACCCCCAGGGAACTGGACTGCTTGGGGAAGGCCTTCCGGAAGAACTGCTCGTAGAGCCGGTGGATGACGGTCTGTCGACCGGCTGTGGTCGTCACCCCTTGGGCGCTGCGGCGTACTGAGGCATAGAAGGATTCCAGGGCGGCGGTCTCCGCCTGCAGGCCGGCTCTCTCGAGCAGACCGATCATGGTCTGCATGGTGGCCGAGACCGGATTGTTCCGGGCGAACGAACCGGTAGGGAACAACGCCTCGAACACTGGTTGGGTGATGAGGTGTTGACTCAGCATGTCGATCGCGTCGGCCTCGCTGATCGACTCATTGATGTTGGCGCGCAATCCCTCGTGAAAAGCGCGGAAGGCGTCGGCAAGTTCGTCGTCCTCGGCTCGAGCACGCGTCAACAGACTCGTGATGCGGGTCACCTGATTGGTGTGGATGTGCACGACGTCGTCGGCCCAGTTCTCCCAGTACTCACGCTCGCCCACCTTCTTGACGATGCGCGCCAGGATCGCGTCCTTGAGCTGCGTGCTGAACAACGGGAACTGCTGTCCCAGGGCCTGCTGCGCCTTCTCGGAGCGCTCCTCGGAGGCACAGTCGCGACCGAAGACCTCGATCCCGATCCGACCCTTGGTCGACTTGTCCAGATCGATCGAGTTGACCATCGCCTTGAACCGGTCGTCGTGGGAGCGCAAGGCATTGAGCACGTCCCAGACCACCTTGAAGCGCTTATTGTTGCGCATGGCCTCATCGGGTGACTCGCTCGCATCGATCGCCACCGGCAGGATGATGTAGCCGAACTCCTTGCCCGGAGCCTTGCGCATCACCCGGCCCACCGACTGCACGACGTCGACCAGCGAGTTGCGCGGCGACAGGAAGAGCACTGCATCGAGGGCCGGCACGTCCACACCCTCCGACAGGCAGCGCGCGTTGGACAGGATGCGGCACTCGCTCTCCTCGACACCCGGTGACTTGAGCCAGGACAGTTCGTCCTCACGGGTGAGCGCATTCATCGTGCCGTCGACATGATGCACCGCGACCTCGAGATCGGGCATGTCCGGATCGGTGTGAAGATCTTCGACGACCGCCGGAAAGGTCTGGGCGAAGGCCTTGGACGCCTTGATGTTCTGCGCGAAGGCCACCGCCCGTCTCATTGGCACCGGGTCCGGGCCGAAATCCATGTCTGCGGTGCGTTTGGCCAGACCATTCCAGCAGCCCACGATCTTGGCAGCATCATCGAGGGAGAGCTCATGGTCCTCGTCGGCCAGCGCCGACTGCAACCCGCCGGAGACCGACTCGTTGTCGACGCACAGGATCATGACCTTGTAGTCGGTGAGCAGGTTGCGCTCGACGGCCTCACCGAACCCCAGCCGGTGAAACTGCGGGCCGTACACCGTCTCGTCGTCCATCGACGCGACGACTGCCGAGTGGTCGGCTGCCTTGCGCTTGGACTCCTCGCCGTAGATGCGTGGTGTCGCCGTCATGTAGAGCCGCTTGGCGGCGGGCAGGTAGTCGTTGTCGTGCACCTTGACGAAAGCCGACTCGTCGGCACCGCCGGGAAGTGTGACGCCGGTGGTGCGATGCGCCTCGTCACACAGGATGAGGTCGAACTGCTCCCTGGACTCCCGCTGGGCCCGAGCGACGACGTCAATGGACTGGTAGGTGGAGAAGACGACGGTCATCTGCTTGCCGCGCCGACCCGACGCCTTCATCTGCTCGGCAAGCCGGGCGGCATCGGTCGTCGGCAGCGGGATGTCGTAGGTCGTGATGTCCTCGGTCTTGCGGGACGCCTTGGTGTCGGAGCACACGACCATCGGGCGGATCCTCGTCTGGGACTGCGCCATCCACTCCCGCAGGGTCTGACTCACCAATGCGATGCTGGGAGCCAGGAAGAGCACCTTGAGGTGGCCGTCGTTGTCGGCACACCGCCGCTCGGCAAGCTTGAGCGAGGTGAACGTCTTGCCCGTCCCGCAGGCCGAGATCCACTTGCCCCGGTCATGGTTCTGGAACCCCTCCTGGATCTTCTCCAGTGCCTCCTTCTGGTGCGGACGCAGCCCATAGCGGACGGCCTTGCGGGGGCTCGTAGGAGAGCGACTCCGGCGTGAACATCCAGTCGATCGGCGACTCGGCGATCTCGGCCAGGCCAATGCGCTGCACGGGCACGGACTGATGCTCCAGCGCCTTCTCGGCATTCCTCGACCAGTGATCGGTGGTCGAGATGATGATGCGATTGTCGAACCAGATCTGGTCCCAGGCCTTGCCCGACGCCGTGAAGAACGAGTCGATGTCCTGTTTCTGCAGGTAGTGCCCACGGTCGTAGAACTTGCACTGGATCGCGGTCCAGCGTCCGGTGTGTCGGTTGTGGGCCACCAAGTCGATGCCCGAGTCGTGGGTGTGCTCGTTGTGCTCCCACCGAGGCCAGGTCGTCACCTCGTCGTACTCGGAGGCCAGCGTGGGGTCGGTCTCGAAGTACGACACCATGAGTTCCTCGAACTGCGTTCCGCGCTCGGTCGAGGATGGTTCCGCGCGGAATCGTTCGATGACGTCATGGATGCTGGTGCGCTTGGCCACGATTCTCCTTGGAGTGGGACGCCTCACCTGGGTGAGGCGTTGTCAGCCTAGTGCACCACTGTCCGGGACCACCGTTCGGTTCACCCAAGAGTCCAAATTACCCTCACACGACGATGATGGTCGGCACGATCATGGGGCGACGTCGGTAGGTCTGCGCCACCCAGCGCCCGATGGTGCGTCGGGCAACCTGCTGGAGTTTGTGCTGGTCGCTCATGCCGCCGCGCATCGCCGACTGCAACTCGCTCACGAGTCGGTCGCGGATCTCGTCGTAGCCACGATCGTCCTCGGCGAATCCCTTGGCCTTGATGTCTGGCCCCGACACGATGCTCGCGCTCTTGGGGTTGATGGCGGCCGACACCGAGATGAACCCCTCCTCACCGAGAATCTTGCGATCGGCCAGGGCATCGGGGGTGAGTTCGCTCACCCCGGTTCCCTCGACGAGAATGTAGGAGGCATCCACCTTGCCGACGACGCTGGCCCGGCCATCGTCCAGGTCGACGACGCCGCCATCGGTGACGACGATGGCGTCCTCGGGCTGCACACCGGTGGACACCGCGATACGGGAATTCGCCGTGAGATGCCGGTACTCGCCGTGGATCGGCATGACGGCGCGCGGTCGCACGACATTGTAGGCGTAGAGCAGCTCGCCCTGGGCAGCGTGCCCGGAGACGTGAACCAGCGCATTGCCCTTGTGCACCACCGTGGCACCGCAGCTCATAAGACCATTGATGACGCGGGTGACGGCGTTCTCGTTACCGGGGATGAGCGAGCTCGCCATGAGCACGACGTCACCCTCCCCCACCGAGATGTCCCGGTGCTCACCGTGGGCGATGCGGGCCAGGGCCGACAGCGGCTCGCCCTGGGAACCGGTGCAGATGATGGCGACCTTGTCGTCGGGGTACTTGTCGAGATCACGCAATTCGATGAGTGAGTCGTCGGGCACCTTGAGGTAGCCCAGGTCGCGGGCGATCGCCATGTTGCGCACCATGGAACGCCCGACGTAGCAGATCTTGCGACCGTGCCGCACGGCGGCGTCGACCGCCTGCTGGACGCGGTGGACGTGTGAGGCGAAGGTGGCAACGATGAGTTTCTGGGTGGCCTGGTCGAAGGTCTGCTCGATGGCCGGGGCGAGGTCACGCTCGGAACGCACGAACCCGGGCACCTCGGCGTTGGTGGAGTCGACCATGAAGACGTCGACACCCTCCTCACCGAGCCGGGCGAAGGCCCGCAGGTCGGTGATCCGCCCGTCGATGGGCAGCTGGTCCATCTTGAAGTCGCCGGTGTTGAGGATCGACCCGGCGTCGGTCTTGACGTAGACGGCCAGCGCGTCGGGGATGGAGTGGTTGACGGCGACGAACTCCAGGTCGAACTGTTCGCCGACCTCGGCGACGTCGCCTTCGTGAACAACATTGAGCTTGTATCCCCTGATGCGATGCTCACGCAGTTTCGCCTCAACCAGCGCCAAGGTCAGCTTGGACCCATAGATTGGGATGTCGGGGCGACGCTTGAGCAGGTAGGGCACGGCTCCGATGTGATCCTCGTGGCCGTGGGTGAGCACCAGCGCCTTCACCTTGGCCAGCTTCTCATCGTCGAGGTAGTCCAGTCCTGGCAGCAGCAAGTCGACGCCGGGATGGTCGTCCTCGGGGAAGAGCACCCCACAGTCAATGAGAAGGATCTCCCCATTGATTTCGTAGCACGACATGTTGCGTCCGACATCTCCCAGGCCGCCGAGGGGAATGATGCGCAGAACGTCCGGTTGCAGGTCCGGGGGTGTCGTCAATCCAGTATTAGCCACGGCGTGAAGCCTATCGGGAAACTCCGACAGCTTCGCCCCGATGTGTCCTGACCGCTTCATCAAGGGCCTGAGAGACGAAGTTCTCAGCTCGTTGGCGCAATTCCTCCCTGGCCTGGCGTCGTGGCAGGGTCTCATCGGCATACATCGGCGGCCCCACCTTGGCCTCCAGCTGCGGACGCCGCCACTTGACTCCGAGCTTCCGCCCGGACCGCACCAGTGCCACTGGCACCACCGGGGCACCGGTGCGCACCGCGAGGGCAAAGGCCCCTGGACGGAAGGTCCCTGCGGAGGTCTCGTAACAGGTGATGTCTCCCTCTGGATAGATGACGACGCAGTCACCGTCAGCCAGCGCCTGCGCATTGGCCGAGAAGAAACCTCGTACGTCAGAAACGTCAACCGGAATCGTTCCGAAGGCTCGCAGGATGAGCCCTGCCACCGGGATGTCGAAGTTGGAAGGTTGCGAGTTGAACCTCAGACCGGTCGGCCAGAACACCCGCACCAGGGCCAGACAGTCGAAATCGTGGACGTGGTTGCTGACGACTATCGTCCCTGGCTCCAGATGGTGGTGTCCTCGCCGGCGAAAAGCGAAGGTCATCCCGGTGAGAATCACCGCAGCTGGGCCGACAATCGTCAGATAGGCCAGTCGCCGCAGCTTCTTCATCCGGTCGACCCCGAGATGGCGGCGTCAAACATCTCGACCAGAAACCGAGCCGATCTGTCCAGGGCGTACTCCTGGCCACAGTGTGCCTGGGCCTTGCCCGCGGTCTCACGCTCCTTCGGGTGCTCCAGCCACCAATCGATGTCAGCCGCCATCCTCTCCGGATCGCGCGGCGGGCACAGACCGTGCTCGGGGACATGACAGAACTGGCTAGTGGCCGACAGCGGGCTGTCGACGATGAGGCAGGGTAACCCGACCGAGGACGCCTCCAGGGCAGCCAAGGACTCGATCTCGACGTCTGCGGGGTGAACGTAAAGGTCGGCGGCTCGCAGTTCAGCGATGAGGTCCTCCGGACGGTCGTGGCTGACGAAGCAGGCGTCAACCCCAGTGCGTTCGGCTCGCCTCTGCAACCATTCTCGCTGCGGACCTCGACCGGCGACCACCAGACGGATCCGATCGCGATGTCGAGACCGGGCAATGGCGTCGACGAGGACCTCGATCCTCTTCTCCGGTGAGAGCCTGCCGACAGTCATGACGGTGGCAGGGCCAGAGCTGTCCAGAGCCCACGTCTCTCGTGGCGGGCCGGGCCGAAACTCTGGCGGCACCCCATTCGAGATGACGTGAAGGTGCTGGTCGTAACCGTGTCTGCGCAACTGCTCGGCGATGAATTCACTGGGGGCATGGATGTGGGACACATCGTGGTAGAACGCCAGCCACAACATGCGATAAATGCGGTCGGCAAGGCGTCGAGCGTTGGCCAGGTGCACGTTGTAGGTGATGTTCTCAGGCTGGATGTGGAAACCCGCGGTGACGGGAACACCGGCATGCTGCGCCACGTGTTTGGCACAAGCCCCCAATAGCGACGGCATGACGACATGCACGAGGTCAGCCTCGGCCACCGCTGAGGAGACAATGGCCCTGACTGGGCGCGCGAGATCGACGAGCCAGGTGGGTGATGAGCGGCAGGTAGAGGACGGGCACGCTGACCACGGGGATCCCGCGAGTGCTGGGCACCGGGGTCGACTCGACGCTGAGTAAACGCACCTCGTGACCCTGGTCACGCAATGCGTGGGAAAAACGAAGGGTCGAGGCCGTCGTCCCATTTCCTGGTTGGAGGGCGTCGACCACAAGAAGGATCTTCATGCGGCAGCACCACCGCTGTTCATTGCCTGCATTGACGCCATCCAACCTCGGTCCCGTGATCCTGGTCCGAAAATGCCTGTGGGGCCCGTCCTCGTCGGACGGACCCCAAAACGTGATCTCTCAGAATCTTGGGATGTTACGCATGTTCGAGGTGGCCATCGAGACGGCCTCACCGGCACCACGGTTTAGCACGATCTTGCTCATGGCGGTGGCGAACCCAATCATCTGCTCACCCTTGATCTCCGGCGGCAGGGACAGGGCGTTGGGATCAGTGAGCACCTCGACGAGGGCCGGCCCGTCGAAGTCGAGGGCATCACGAAGAGCACGACGAATATTGCGCGGATCATCAACCCGCTCGGAGTGATACCCGATCGCCTTGGCGACCCCGGCATAGTTCACGTCGTGGACGTCAGTCCCGAAGTCGGGCAACCCATTGACCAGCATCTCCAGCTTGACCATGCCGAGGGTGGAGTTGTTGAAGACAACCACCTTGATCGGCAGGTTGAGCATGCGGGCCGTGACGAGCTCGCCAAGGAGCATCGAGAGGCCGCCGTCGCCGGACACTGAAATGACCTGTCGGCCAGGGTGAGATGCCTGGGCGCCGATGGCATGCGGCAGAGCGTTGGCCATCGATCCGTGCAGGAAGGATCCGATGAGACGACGGGTACCCAACGGATCAATGTAACGAGCCGTCCACACATTGCACATGCCGGTGTCAGCAGTGAAGATCGCGTCGCGGTCAGCCAGCTCGTTGAGCAGGTGAGCGACGTACTCAGGGTGGATCGGCTTCATGTGCTCGACATTGCGGGTGTACGAGCCGACCGGAGCCTTCATAATCTTGGCGTGACGCTTGATGGTGGCCTTGAGGAACTTGTCATCATGCTGCTTGAGCAGCGGGGTGACAGCATTGCACAGGGCCTTGACGTCGGCGTGGATCGGGAAGGAGACGTCGGTACGACGGCCCAACTTCTCCGGGCGGTTCTCAACCTGAACCGTGAGGGTGCCAGGTAGGAACTGGTTGTAGGGGAAATCGGTTCCCAACAGGATCAGCACGTCGGCATCGTTCATGCCCTCGGCTGCCGCACCGTAACCCAGCAGACCGGTCATGCCGACGTCGAAGGGGTTGTCGTACTGGATGAAGTCCTTGCCGCGCAGGGAGTGACCGATCGGGGCCTTGAGCTTGTCAGCCAGGGCCAAGACCTCGTCATGAGCACCCTCGACGCCGGCACCGGCGAAGATGGCGACCTTCTTGACGTCATTGAGAAGCTTGACGAGCTGACGGACGTCCTCCGGGTTTGGCTCGGTGGAAGGACGACGGCTCGGGACGAAGACCGGCGACGGAGCGGCAGCCTTCTTGTCGGTGATGTCGCCCGGGAGGGTCACGACCGAGACGGTGCTGCCCGCGACAGCATGGCGAATGGCCGAGTTGACGACGCGAGGTGCCTGCTCGGGGGTCGAGACCAGCTCGCAGTAGTCAGAGCATTCCACGAAGAGGCGATCCGGGTGGGTCTCCTGGAAGTAGCTCATGCCGATCTGGACGCTGGGGATGTGGGAGGCGATGGCCAGAACCGGGACCTGGGAACGGTATGCGTCGAACAGACCATTGATGAGGTGCAGGTTGCCCGGACCACAGGAACCTGCGCAGACAGCCAGCTCGCCGGTCAGAGTTGCCTCGGCAGCAGCGGCGAAGGCCGCAGCCTCCTCATGACGAACGTGGACCCAGTCGATACCGCCCTTGACAGAACCGCCGGTCTTGCGAACTGCGTCAACGACGGGGTTCAGGGAGTCACCGACGATGCCGTAGATCCGCCGCACCCCCGCATCGAGGAGCTGTTGGACGAGTTGTTCGGCAACATTCATGAAAGGGACCTCCACGGAACTGTCGACATGTGGTGGGCGGCCGAGCGGCCACTGACCAGAATACGACTTATTGGCCTAGCCTCACCTCATCATTCGCGCCAAGCTGATCACTTTCCGGTGAGGTCGGATAGTTTCACCTCGGTCCCGACAAGGGAAAACTCCAATCCCTTCGGCGTCGCCTTGAGGGATTCGTAATGCAGATTACCCAAATCGGGGAGGGTGAATCGATCTGTGATGCCTTCCAGAACGGACTTGAGCAGGATGTCCGGAATCGGAATGCCGTCCAAGCTCGCCGATGGGCTCGTCAACGTCACCCGCCGCGATGTGGTCTCGACGCCAGGAACGGCTGAGATACTGACACCCACTCGGGCTCCCAGAACCGACATGTCACGCACAATGGTCACCTTGCCGTTCGCACCGGCGTCATCGTTGTACGTGATCTTGCCGCCTGCCAGCCGAGACAGCTCGGGCCAGTTGACCCGACCAGTTGCAGACATCGTCTCGGCGACCGTCCGGGATTCCTCACGGGCATGACGGATCCCATTGGCGTGGATGTTCACGTCATGGAAGGTCACCGTCGTCTCGTCTCGAGCGACGGTCGCCGTTGGTATGGTCGCGTCAAGTCCCTGGAGCTCGTCGGTCAGCAAGACCCCAAGGAAGGGGCGATTGCGGATCGTGACACCGACGCTCGACTCGTCCGCCCCGACTGACTCCGCAATATTGGCCGCGATGGCCTTCTCACTTCTCGCTCGGAAGGTTTGATCGGTGATCACCGCCGCGACCGCGACCAAGGCAATGATGACGACGGCGACGAGCCACTTGATGAGGCGGTGGTGACGACGATCACGTTCGACCGTCACCACCGCCCCGGTATCAATCTGAGGCCTGGGCGGTAGCACCTGAGTCGGTTCAGATGGCGTCATCGAGAAATCAGGACGCTCATTCAAGTCCGAGCAACCCTTCGATGCCGATGGTCAGACCCGGACGATCAAGGACACCGCGCACGCCGGTGAGAACGCCCGACATGAAGGAGACGCGGTCCATCGAGTCATGGCGGATGGTCAGGGTCTCCCCCTCGGCTCCGAAGAGCACTTCCTGATGGGCGACGAGGCCGCGCAGGCGGACACCGTGGACGTGGACCCCGTCAACGACGGCTCCGCGAGCCCCGTCGAGCTGGCTCTGAGTGGCGTCCGGGACCTCTCCCATGCCGACCTTCTGCCGGGCAGCCGCGATCTTGCCGGCGGTCGTGCGGGCGGTGCCGGAAGGGGCATCGACCTTGTTGGGGTGGTGCAGCTCGATGACCTCGACCGACTCGTAGAACTTCGCAGCCTCCTCGGCGAAGTGCATCATGAGCACGGCACCGATGGAGAAATTCGGGGCGACCAGGCAGCCGGTGTTGGGATGGTCGGCGAGCTGGTCGCGCAAGGTCTGGTAGCGGTCTTCGTCAAAACCCGTAGTGCCGACGACGGTGTTGATCTCGTGGTCGATGGCCCAGGCGAGGTTGTCCATGACGGCGTCGGGGGTGGTGAAATCGACGACGACGTCGGCTCCCTCAGCGGCTGAACGGTCATCGCCACTGTCGATGGCGGCCACGAGCTCGGTGTCCTCGGCTTCCTCGACGGCCTGGCACACCGAAGCTCCCATACGTCCCTTGGCTCCGAATACGGCAACCTTGATCATCTGGACCTTCCTTCCTGACGACGGCACCTGCCCGGCGCCGCATCCAGATTACCCAGATGCTCTGACGTTCCCGAGGAATGATCCATCCGCGCACAACGAACGGGATGCCCTGGCGAAAGTGCCAGGACATCCCGCTGATGTCAGTCCCTCACAGGATCAACGACTCCAGGATTGATGACTCACTCCTCGGTGTCGTCGTCCTCCTCGTGGGAGGCCAGGACCAGGGAGAACTTGCCCCGGTCGTCGACCTCAGCGATCTCAACCTCGATCTTCTGACCGACCGACAGCACGTCCTCGACGGCCTCGACGCGCTTACCCTCGTTGAGGTCACGCATCTTGGAGATGTGCAGCAGGCCGTCCTTGCCAGGCAGCAGGGAGACGAAGGCACCGAAGCTCGTCGTCTTGACCACGGTGCCCAGGTAACGCTCACCGACCTCTGGCATCTGCGGGTTGGCGATGGAGTTGATCATCGTGCGGGCAGCGTCGGCGGAATTGCCGTTGTCGGCACCGATGAAGATGGTGCCGTCGTCCTCGATGGAGATATTGGCACCGGTGTCATCCTGGATCTGGTTGATCATCTTGCCCTTGGGGCCGATGACCTCACCGATCTTGTCGACCGGGATGTGCACGGTGATGATGCGAGGCGCGGTCGGAGCCATCTCGTCAGGAGAGTCGATGGCGTCGTTCATGACCTCGAGGATGGCGGTGCGAGCCTCCTTGGCCTGTTTGAGGGCACCGGCCAGCACGTCGGCGGGGATGCCGTCGAGCTTGGTGTCCAGCTGCAGGGCGGTGACGAACTCGCTGGTACCGGCGACCTTGAAGTCCATGTCGCCAAGAGCGTCCTCAGCACCCAGGATGTCGGTGAGGGCGAGGTACTTGGTCTTGCCGCCCTCGTCGGTCTCGCTCATGAGGCCCATAGCGATGCCAGCGACCGAGGCGCGCAACGGCACACCGGCGTTGAGCAGGGCGAGGGTCGAGGCGCAGACCGAACCCATCGAGGTGGAACCGTTCGACCCGATGGCCTCGGACACCTCGCGGATGGCGTAGGGGAACTCCTCACGGGTCGGCAGGACCGGGATGAGGGCGCGCTCGGCGAGGTTGCCGTGGCCGATCTCGCGGCGCTTCGGGGAGCCAACACGACCGGTCTCACCGGTGGAGTACGGCGGCATGTTGTAGTTGTGCATGTAGCGACGCGTGGTCTCCGGGGAGAGGGTGTCGAGCTTCTGCTCCATGTCGAGCATGTTGAGGGTCGACACACCGAGGATCTGGGTCTCGCCGCGCTGGAAGAGGGCAGAACCGTGAACACGCGGGATGACGCCGACCTCGGCCGATAGGGCACGGATGTCACGGGGCCCGCGACCGTCGATACGCACACTCTCGTCGAGGACGCGCTTGCGGACGATCTTCTTCATGACGGCCTTGAAGGCGCCGGAGATCTCGGCCTCGCGCTCCGGGAAGGTCTCGGCGAGCTCGGCCTTGATGCGGGTCTTGAGCTCGGACTCAGCCTCCTGACGCTCCAGCTTGGCAGCGATCTGCTCGATGCGGGAGAGCTCGTCGGCAGCCTTCTCCTCGACGGCGGCGTAGACGTCGTCCTCGTAGTCCTTGAAGACCGGGAAGTCGTAGGTTTCCTTGGGCAGCTTGGCAGCCAGGGCGACCTGGGCGTCGCACAGCACCTTGATGAAGGGCTTGGCGGCCTCCAGACCGGTGGCGACGACCTCCTCGGTCGGAGCCGTGCGTCCGCCACGGACGAGGTCCCAGGTGGCCGGGGTGGACTCGGCCTCGACCATCATGATGGCGACGTCACCGTCGGCGAGCACTCGGCCGGCGACGACCATGTCGAAGGTCGACTCCTTGCGCTGCTCGACGGATGGGAAGCACACCCACTGGTCGTCGATGAGAGCCATCCGGACGCCACCGATCGGGCCGGAGAACGGCAGACCAGCGAGCTGGGTGGACATCGAGGCGGCATTGATGGCGACGACGTCGTAGTAAACGGCCGGGTTGAGGGCCATGACGGTCACGACGACCTGGACCTCGTTGCGCAGACCCTTGACGAAGGAGGGGCGTAGCGGGCGGTCGATGAGACGGCAGGCGAGGATGGCGCCCTCAGACGGGCGTCCCTCACGACGGAAGAAGGAGCCGGGGATACGTCCGGCAGCGTACATGCGCTCCTCGACGTCAACCGTCAGCGGGAAGAAGTCGATGGAATCGCGGGGAGTCTTGGCAGCCGTGGTGGCCGACAGCAGCATGGTGTCACCATCGAGGTAGACAGCGGCGGATCCATCCGCCTGCTGAGCCAGCAGTCCCGCCTCGAAGCGGACGACGTGCTTGCCAAATTTTCCATTGTCGATGATGGCCTCGGTGAATTCGAGTCCGGGTCCCTCCACAGGGATGTCCTTTCGCAGGGCCGACCGCCGCCCGCTGGCGCTCCAGAAGGCGCCTCTTGTAAAACCACACCGGTCTTCGATCGAAGCCGCCGGGACCGTGCCCCGGTGACCACTACCGAGGACCCATGTGTCGTGGGGAGGCAGTCGACGGTTACAGTAATTCTGATTGTGGCTTTCAGTTTAGGGCATCTGTGGTCAATCCCACGAATCCTGGTTTCCAGGCGTTCAGGACGTGGGTACCCGCTTCACGGCATGACCGTATGACTCCGGACATGAAAACGGGGCGCCCCGAAGGGACACCCCGTCAATTCGTGTGATCCGCGACGTTCAGCGACGCAGGCCGAGACGAGCGATGAGCTCGCGGTAGTGCTCGATGTCGTTCTTCGCGATGTAGTTGAGAAGACGACGACGCTGGCCAACCATGAGCATCAGGCCACGACGGGAGTGGTGGTCACCCTTGTGGACCTTCAGGTGCTCGGTGAGCTCAGCGATGCGCTTGGTGAGGATGGCGACCTGGACGTCCGGGGAACCGGTGTCTCCGGGGTGGGTCGCGTACTCTTCGATGATCTTCTTCTTCTCGGCAGCATCCATCTCGGTGGGTTCCTTCCTGTCCGCTGCGCGGCGTCCCCGACGCTCTTACTGCAGGGGACTCTTCCAAGGCCGCGGCCGATCTGACGGCAACTAGGTGAGAATATCAGCTCTTCCCCGTCGAGTGCGAATTCGCATGTGCCGGACAGCAGCCGGGCACCCCCATGCAAAAGGCGTATCCGACCTGGCGAAGGTTCCGCGGCACAGCACCTCCTCGAAGATCGCGGCACTGATGGTCATGACGATGTACCCACCGACAGCCATGGGGAGTGAACGAGGCGAGGTGGCCCGTCACAACTCCACTGAGGCACAGGGACAGGATACCGAGAGCGGCAACAACGACAGCGGTGACGCGGGGATGACTCGCGACCAGGGATCGGCAACTGGCCACGCCTGAACGACCTTTCGATACATGGTCAGCGGCAACATGACCTACCGGGTAGTCCCGCGGCGTTCACACCGCACCGCCCCCGAACTGCCGGACGTGATTGCCAGCCTCAGGCCAGGATTTGCCGTGCCGCGTCGACGTCGTCGGTCATCTGCGAGATCAGCGGCTCGATACCGTCGAACTTGATCTGCCCACGCAGTCGCTCGGCAAAGGTGACCTTGACGTCGACTCCATAGAGTTCGAGATCATCGCGATCAATGACGTAGGTCTCGACTCGACGCTCGACACCGTCGAAGGTCGGGTTGGTCCCCACCGAGATCGCAGAGGGAAGTCGGCGACCGGCGTCCGGACCGCTACCAGGCTCCAACCATCCGGCATACACCCCGTCAGCCGGAACGGCACGCCCTTCCGGCAGGACGAGGTTGGCCGTCGGGAATCCCAGCTCGCGTCCGCGCTGGTCCCCCATGACGACGACCCCACCGACCTCGAAGGGGCGTCCGAGCAACTCGGCGGCCTCGGCGACATCGCCGGCTGCCACCACCTCGCGAGCCCGGGTCGACGACACCGTGACACCGGAAATGGCGACGAGATCCATGGCATGAACCTCAAAGCGACCACAGCCAATCTCCGACAGGGCCTGCGGAGTGCCCACGGCGTGACGTCCGAAGCGGAAGTTCTGGCCCACCAAGACATGCTCGGGTTGCAGAGGGCTGATCATTCGCTCGACAAAGGCCGCTGGGGACCAATTCGCGATCTCCGGAGTGAAATTGACCACGCGCACCTCGCTGGCACCGGCCTCCTTCAACCAGTCAATGCGTCGCTCCAGCGGGCACAGCAGGGCCGGGGCCTGGTCAGGGGCCAGGACGGTCAGCGGATGAGGCCAGAAGGTGACGACGACGACGTAACCGTCCGGGTCAAGCCTCTTGGCCTGCCGGACAAGGGCCTGGTGGCCACGGTGCACACCATCGAAGTTTCCGATGACGACGGTTGACGATTCCTCGGGAACAGACACGCCCGGCAGTCTATGGGGACAACCGCCCATGGCCCGAATCCGAAAATCATCACTGGGCGTCGTCATCGCGGAATTGGCAGGCGTCCCACCGCGTCAGGATACGAACCGGGCCGCCCACCTGGGCGGCCCGTCCTGCCGATCAGCTCTCGGCGAGTTCGCCGGACTTGAGCTTGTCGACCCACACCTTGTTGTGCGAGGTCCACTCCGCCACGGCCTTCTCCTGGTTCTTGCCTCCGTAGTTCTCCGCGGAGAACATGGTGTTCTCGAGGCTCGAGAGGGTGTTGTCGTCGAAGACCATGTTGCGCACCAGCTGCGCGGCCTTGGGATGATCCTTCGCGAATCCAGGACGGCCGAAGCTGTATAGCACCTCAGCCTCGCCCATGGCTTTCTTGGGATCCTTGAGATCGCGAACCGGGAAGGCCCCATAAGCCCAGTGCGGACGCCACAGCGTCACCGCGATGTCCTGACCGGCGTCGGTGGACTTCTTGAGCTGAGCCAGCATCGCCGGGGTCGACGAGATCTTGAAGTTGATGTTCTTCAAGCCGTACTTCGGAATGGCGGCATCCTTGGTGGCCTTCGTCAGCCCTGCGCCTGCCTCGATGCCGTACAGGGTGTTGTCGTACTTATCCCCCATGGTCTTGAGGTCGCCAATGGTGCGCGCCTTGGAGTCCTTGTTGACGGCGATGGTGAGTTTGGCGTTGTCATACCAGCAGCCAAGATTCTCCATCTTGTCGCCGTAGCGCTTGACGTAGTCGGCGTGAGTCAGGGGAAGCCAACCGTCGGTGATGAGGTCGATGTCACCAGCAACGAGTCCGGCATAGCCCGGGCCGGCGTCGAATCCCTTGATCGTCACCTTGTAACCGTCCTTCTCCAAGACGTTCTTGATGATTCCGGCAGTGGCAAAGGACTCATCCCAACCGTTGAAGGCACCGATGGTGATCTTGTTGTCATCATCGGTCTTCATGGACGTGGTGTCTTTGGATCCGGTACCCGGGGTGCAGTCGGCCCACTTCGTGTTGACGTTGTCGGAGCCCGTGTCAGAGCTGCCGGACTCTCCGTTTCCGCTGTTGGAGGCATCGCATCCGGACAGAGCCAGAGCCCCAATCGTCAGGGTGGAGGCCACGGCGATGAACTTGCGTCGAACCATACTTATACTCCTCATTGTTACCTCGTGTTCATGTTCTGCATGGGACTCAGTCGTCCTATTGGGTTCAGCTGCCCTGTTGTGATCAGTTGGCGCGCTGTGCCCGGGCGAGCGAGGTGCGATTGGCCAGTCCATTGGTGATGCGGTCCAGGTAGACGGCCACGATCACCACTGCCAGTCCAGCCTCCATGCCCAGACCGATGTCGACCTGGGACAGGGCTGCGACGACGTCACCGCCAAGACCACCGGCACCAACCATGCCCGACAGCACGACCATGGACAGGGCCAGCATGATGACCTGGTTGACGCCGGCCATCACCGTCGGCATGGCCAACGGCATCTGGATACGCCACAGGATGTGACGCGGACTGGCACCGAAGGCTGCGCCGGCCTCCACCGTCTCGGTGTCGACGCCGCGAATACCCAACTCGGTGAAGCGCACGCCAGGCGGCAGGGCGAAGATGATCGTCGCGATGGCCCCAGGAACCTGACCGATACCGAAGAGGACGATGACCGGAACCAAGTATGCCAGCGACGGCATCGTCTGCATGAAGTCGAGAATCGGCTTGATGATGGCCGAGAATCTCTTCGACTTGGCAGCCCAGATACCCAACGGGATCGCCAGGATGAGGGCCAGGATGACGGCCACAACCACCAGCGCCAGGGTCTGCATGGTGTTGTTCCACTGATCCATGGCCCGGACCAGGTAGAACCCAATGAGGGCGAACACTGCCACCTTCCAGTTCGCACAGGCCCAGCCGATGGCGGCGAAGACGACCAGCATGACCAGATACAGCGGCTTGGACAGGACGAGGTTGAGCCCGTCGTACATACCGCCGATGACGACGTTGGTGAAGGTGATGAGCCAGTCAAAGGCGTGCTGGAACCAGTCGAAGAAGGTCTCGATCCAGCTTCCCAACGGAATACGGGGGTTGACGAAATTGAAGCCCATCTCGATCAGGCCTCCTTCTCGGTGGTCGGGGCGGATGCGACCGTCGCGGTCGTCGTCTGGTCAGCAGGTGGAAGACCAACGGGGTCTCCGACGCCCTTGATGACGGGTAGCTTCCCGGTGTCCTCCAGGGACATCACGGATCCCTCGGACACCTTGTCCTGGGACCTCGACATGGAGTCAAGCAGAGCGACTCGGGAAATGACGCCCATGAGGTGGAAGTCCTCGTCGACGACGGCCAGGGGCACTCGTGCGTCCTTGGACGGGGCGAAAAGATCGGACAATGGGGTGTCCGTGCGAACGGTAAGGATGCCGCCGGTCTCGACGACTCCAGCAATGCTGCGATCGCCACGACGAGCAGCCTCGATGACCTCTTGGTCCCCGACCATGCCGAGCAGACGGCGGTGCTCGTCAACGACGAAGACGCCCGCCCAGTCGTGTTGGTCCATGATGCGCTGGACCTGGCGAGGATCTGCCGACTTGGAGACGATGGCCTCTGTCGGGCGCATGACCGCCGACGCCGTCAGAACCCGACTGCGATCGACATCCTGGACGAAGTCAGCGACGTAGTCGTCGGCCGGCTGGGTGAGGATCTCGTCAGAGGTGCCGATCTGGGCGACACGACCATTGCGCATGACCGCGATGTGATCGCCGAGGTACATGGCCTCGTTGAGGTCGTGGGTGATGAAGATGATCGTCTTATTGAGGGTGCTTTGCAGCTCGAGGAGCTGGTCCTGCATCTCACGACGGATCAGTGGGTCAAGAGCGGAGAAGGCCTCGTCCATGAGCAGGATGTCAGTCTCCGCAGCGAGAGCCCGAGCCAAACCGACGCGCTGCTGCATACCGCCGGACAGCTGGTGGGGGTACTTGTCTCCCCATCCCTTGAGCCCCACGGTGTGCAGCCACTCATTGGCTTTCTCCAAACGGTCCTTCGGCTTGAGCTTGCCCTGCAACTTCAGCCCGTAGGCCGCGTTCTCGCGAACGGTCAGGTGAGGGAGGAGGGCAAAGTGCTGGAAAACCATGGACACGTGGTCGCGACGAAGCTCCCGCAACTGGGCGTCGTTCATGTCGGAGACGACCTTGCCGGCCACCTCCACGGTACCTTCGGACGGAGCCCACAAACCGTTGATCATGCGGATGAGCGTGGACTTTCCGGACCCCGAGAGGCCCATGACGACGAAGGTCTCCCCCTTCGCGACTTCAAAGCTGACGTCGATAACAGCCGCCGTGCCGAGAGAGGCAAGATCTTCTCGAGACTCCCCTGCCTTGAGTCTTTCGATCACTTCTCGTTCGTGTTTACCGAAAACCTTGTACAGATGGGATGCTCGAACCAAATCCACGTCGTACGGCACCTTTCAGATGGGCGATGGAGTCAAAAGGGCTAGTTGAAAACAACTCATGCGAATCACGAGGGCACCACGACTTCGCGTCACGGTGCCGTGAGCCGCCTAAAATCACGTCTCCCCCAGCACAAAACAGCTATTTGAAGCTATCACGTCATATTTACACCTGCAACCAGAAGGTATTATCACCGTGACTAAATTAATTTCAATGAATACTTGGTAATATTCTGCTTCAGCAGCATGAACACCAAATAATTCAAACTCATGTGGGATATGTCACGCCACATGATAGTGTCAGTCTGACCGCATCCTGACAGGCTCACACGCACCTGTGACTGTGCTGTGGTCAAACCAGCACGCAGATTGCGCGACTCCGTTCTTCTTTCTCGCCATCTGGCCGATAAAGGGCCAGCATCTCTCCGGTTCGGGCGACCATCGCGGTCACGTCAGCGGGAACATTCAGATCCAGACGTCGTCCGACCCGAATGGCAGCTTCCTGGTCATCAGTGACCTCGACGACGGGGAAGCTCAGCTCGGCAGCCTCAGCCATCGTCATCGGGGTCGGGGCGACCGCATCATCGGCGAAGATGTCAGGGCAAGCCGCGGTGAGGTCGAAAGGTCCGATCCGGGTTCGCCGCAACGCAGTGAGGTGACCCCCCACTCCAAGATCGGCACCCACGTCACGGGCCAAGGCCCTCACATAGGTGCCGGAAGAACAGGTGACCTCGACGTCAACGTCGATCACCTCCTCATGGCGTCGTATCTCAGTGGCCTCGAATCGGGAGACGGTCACCCCACGCGGTTTCAGGACAACGTCTTCCCCGGCACGCACCTTGGCGTAAGCGCGCTGACCGTTGATCTTGATTGCGCTGACGGCGGTGGGAACCTGCTGGATCTCACCGGTTTGGCGTGCCATCGCGGCAATGATGGCCTCATCATCGATCCCGGATGCGTCGGTGATGCCGGTGGCATCCCCCTCGGCATCGTCGGTGACGGTACTCACTCCCAGCCTCACCGTCGCGGCGTAGTCCTTGTCGTGCAGGGACAAATGGCCGAGGAGTCGGGTGGCGCGATTGATCCCGATGATCAGAACTCCGGTGGCCATCGGGTCCAGGGTTCCGGCATGGCCAACCTTGCGGGTGCCCATGAGGCGACGCACCCGCCCGACGACCTGGTGGGAGGTCACTCCGGCGGGCTTGTCGACGACGAGGACGCCAGAGGGGACGTCGGGATTGGCCTTCATTGGCCAACCCCGAAACATGCCGACGCCATGATCGTCACTCGGCCTCGTCCTCGTCGCTATGACGGTAGGGATCAGCCTCACCGGCAGGCATGGCACCTTGGGAGCGTCGAGCGATCTCGGCATCAGAAGCGGCAGCTCGTGCCAAGGCGTCCTCGATCGACTTGGCGGTCTCAGGAGTGGCATCACGCACGAAGGTCAGGGTCGGGGCGTAGCGCAGCTTGAGTCTCTTGCCGACGGTGGAACGCAGCATCCCCTTCGCCGACTCAAGTGCCGCTTCCGTTCCGGCGATCTCCTTGTCGGTACCCATCGCGGTCCAGAACAAAGTGGCGTCACGGGAGTCCCCGGTCAGACGCACATCGGTGATCGTCACGAAGCCCAGGCGGGGATCCTTGACACGACGCTCAAGGGTCTCGGCCACCACGACTCGGATCTGATCGGCTAACTTGGCGACACGCGGATTCGGTGTGTTCATGATCTCTCCTCGCCATCGGTGTCCTGAGCGGATCAACCATTTTTGCACACCGTCCCCACCGACGCACGCGACAGCCAGTGTCAACGCGGGGGTCCGGGGGTACGCCACTGCAGCACCATCCCGACGACGACCAGCACGGCTGAGACTGCCAGACTCAGGGGGTCCAGAGGGCTCTGGTTCAGCAGCGCCCACCAGTAGGGAGTCGCCGCGGAATCCTTGGTACCCAGGATCCAGCACGACAGGACGAAGATCGTTCCCGGCAGCCACGCCCAGGCCACCGACAGCACGACGCTGGCGACCATCGCCAGTCCCACCAGCAGGACATGGTTGCGCGCAAACCACAGCACCCACCACTGAGAAATAGGTTGGTCACCGTTGAACAGGACAGCCCATGCCACTGGCCAGACGAGCACGATGAGGGCCCAGACCACCCTCATGGTGCGAATGGGACGGTCGGGGAAGGCCTGTTCCCGTTGTGGGTCCGGGGAGGAGAACAATACGGAGGCGAGGATTCCACTCAGGCTCGAAGGCCCCAGCCCCACATCAACCGACCTGCTGCCGGCAAACGGGACGGTGACGAGGTCGCCGCCAAGGTGATGGGCACAGACCATTCCCACCGTCAGATAGGCCACTACGGCCACCAGACCGCGGCTGCGCAGGAACCATCCGAAGCAGGAGAGCCGACCCGTCATGGACAAGCCCTCACCTGTGCCACCATGGATCGCAGCGAGTCCGGGGCGAGGGGTTGACCGTCCATGACCGACACCAGTGCGTCGTCAAGGATTTCGACCGTCCCGTCACACTGTGAGGACGTGGAATCCTCGACTCCCAACAGGTTGTCACCCAGCAGGGGTGCGTTGAGATCCCCGGCCCATTCTCTCGCTGTGGAGGAGGTCGACACGTGCGTCCGCACCGGCAGGTAACCGGCCTTCCCTGGCCCTCCCTCGGGGGCGTAGACAATGCGTCTTTGGACCCCGCTGGCCATCAACAGGTCATCGACGCGGCCCATAGCCGTTGCGTATTCCTCCAGCCGCCAGGACATGTCACCGGAGACGCATGCCATGGATCCGTGCTTGCCGACCTCACGACACCGCCAATCATCCGTGGATTCCCACACCTCCTCCAACCGAATCGTCGCTGCGGCGTCAACGATGACCACTGCCACCAGAATCGTCGCCGTGAGCCACCGCCACCAAGGCCCACCACCGGGTGTCGTGATCACGGCCACGAGCACCAAGGAGACGACGATGACGGCACAATCGAGTCCAGCCCACAACGCGATGGCGTGCCAGGTGAGATGCGAAGGGGCGCCGTCGATGGCCGCAGGACCAGACCATCCAATGAGCAGGTCATAGGCCTCAGGAACGGCCCCCGCCACCAAGTAAAACGCGATGGCAGCGACAGCGGCGAGCAGATAGGAACCAGCCGCCACTCCAAGGACGGCCCCCAGGGCCAGGAATGCCGTGGCGGCCATGGCGGTGAGGACCGAACCCATCACGAGTCGCGGATCGGCGTCACCGGAAGCCACCAATGCGAGGATTGCGGTCGTTACCCCCACAGCCAGGAGCAGAACGGCTCCGACACCCACCAGCCAGGTGGTGACGATGGCGGCGGTAGCGCTGCGCGGCCAGGCTCGGGATGTACGCGTGACCCCGGCGCGGCGAAGACGGGTGCCGTACGCTACCCCGACTCCGCAGCACACTGGAGACAGGATGACCGTGTCCACCGAGACACTCCCCGTCGTCAAGGCGAAGGACTTCCACACGCGGGAATACATGTGCATCAGGCCAACGCTCGTGGCGACCCACAACACGGCAAGCCCCAGCCCAGACCAGACGGCCTGCCGAAGACAGGCTTTCATCGGTCCCCCTCAAGGAGCTCAGATTCTGCGCGACCTTGCATCAGGTGCAGGTAGCCTTGCTCAGCCACTGACACGTGGTCCTGTGAATGAGATTCTGCTGCTGCAGCCATCAATTCGGGCAGGGTGCCGCTCCAGGTAATGTGCCCCCATCGACCAGATACACTTGGTCTGCGGACAAGGCGACGTCATCCATGAGATGGGTGGACAGCACGACGACCCGTGAGGCCGCCTGCTCGACGACGTGGCGGCGAAACGAGATCCGCTCCCCCGGATCCAGGCCCACGGTCGGCTCATCAAGAATGAGCACCTCGGGGTCGTGAACCAGTGCCGCCGCGAGGAAGACCCGACGCTTTTGACCGCCCGACAGAGTACCGATGGGCTGGTGGGCGAATTGACCGACGTTCAGATCGGACATGACGCCTTGGCACCTGTGCCTGACCTGCGTGGACGGTACTCGATACATGCGCGCACAGAAGGCGAGAAAGTCTTCGACCGGCCACGACGGTGACCAGGTGCATTCCTGCGGAACGTACCCGATGTGGGCCCGGTACCCAGAGCCCTCCCGTCGTCTCCTCACGGGTTGCCCGTCACGACGTAGCGTCCCGGCCCTCGGTCGTTTGATTCCGGTGAGCACAGCAAGCATCGTCGTCTTACCCGAACCATTGGGGCCGACAAGGGCACTCACCCCCACCGGAAAGGTCGCCGACACCGGCCCCAGTTGCCACCCGGACCGGTATCGGACGACCACCTGGTCAAGTTCAATCGTGTCAGCACTCATCAATCCAACCCATCGCTACACGGATCAGGTCAAGGCACTCGGTCGGGACACATTTTGGAAGAACATTGCCAACTGCCTCTTTCATCACGAACAACATCGATCGTAGAATCCGCAATATATACCTTGGATATTCCGTCAAGCAAACGACCGGTGCTGCCTGATGCCCCGCCCCTACGACTTGTGGAATACAGTTTCCACCCCACATGGGCTGGCATTTGTCATAAAGGACGGATGCGTCAACTTTGCCGTAACCGCCCTCTGTCGGATTTCTTGTGTCTTGAGACACTGAAGATGTATTCAGCCTTCGAATGCCAGATGCCACCCGATGACATGAGGGCTTGCTTATATCCTTGGGTTTTTCCTGGTGCTTTCGCCGATCCTCCCGTGATAGACAGACTCTCCACGTTGTCATAGGAGTCGCCCTGACAGTGTCTGCAAGTCTTGGCGGGCAGAACACAAGCAAAAATAGACACCGCGGATATCGACAAAAGTACAGTGCGAATCTTCTTGCGCCTTCATCAACTATTTGTCCAAACCATTGAGCAAGAGAGCAACACTGCTCTCTTACTGGACGAGCAGGGAATAATAATATAGTCGGGTGACAACAGGTCGAGCAATCGGGGAGCACACAAACGGGGCGACCACGCTTCCACGTGGACGCCCCGTTCAGGACAGTGACCAAGCTCAGTCGCGAGGCTTCTCCACCATCTCGTAGCACTGGACCTCGTCGCCGACACGGATGTCGGAGTAGTTGGTCAGAGTCAGACCACACTCGTAACCCTCACGCACTTCGGTGACGGCATCCTTCTCGCGCTGCAGCGTGTTGATCTCGGTCTCCTGGATCACCACACCGTCGCGGACGAGACGGGCCTTGGCATGACGACGGATGGTGCCGTCGGTGATCATGCAGCCCGCGATCGTTCCAACCTTCGAGGAGCGGAAGATCTGGCGGATCTCCGCGGTGCCCATTGCCTTCTCCTCGTAGATCGGCTTGAGCATGCCTCGCAGGGCGGCCTCGATCTCATCGATGGCGTCGTAGATGACCGAGTAGTACCGAATGTCGACGTTCTCCTCGTCGGCCATGCGCTGGGCATGAGCGGTCGGGCGAACGTTGAAGCCCACGATGACGGCGTTGGAGGCGGCAGCCAGCGAGACGTTGGTCTCGGTGATGGCACCGACACCACGGTCGATGACGCGCAGGTCGACCTCGTCGCCCACGTCGATCTTGGCCAGGGCGTCCTCCAAGGCCTCGACCGAGCCGGCGCCGTCACCCTTGAGGATGAGCAGCAGCTCCTCGGTCTCGCCCTTCTCGAGCTGCTCAAACAGCTGATCGAGGGTCTTGCGACGCGACGACTTGGCCTGCTGGGCAGCACGCATCCGGGCCTCGCGCTTCTCGGCGATCTGGCGAGCCATCCGGTCATCGTCGACGACCAGGAAGTTATCGCCGGCGCCCGGCACCGAGGTGAGGCCGAGCACCTGCACCGGGGCGGCCGGCGCAGCCTCGTCGACGCTCTCGCCCTGATCATTGATCATGGCGCGCACACGTCCGTAGGCAGACCCGGCGACGATGGAATCGCCGATGTGCAAGGTTCCGCGCTGGATGAGGGCGGTGGCCACCGGGCCACGACCCTTGTCAAGGTGGGCCTCGATGGCAACACCCTGAGCAGCCATGTCCGGGTTGGCACGCAGGTCCAGCGCCGCGTCAGCGGTCAGGACGATGGCCTCGAGGAGGTCGTCAAGACCCTCGTGGGTACGAGCGGAGACGTTGACAAACATCGTGTCACCGCCGTACTCCTCTGGAATCAGACCGTACTCGGTGAGCTGTCCGCGCACCTTGTCCGGATCGGATTCCGGCTTGTCGATCTTGTTGACGGCCACGACGATCGGCACATCGGCAGCTTTGGCGTGGTTCAACGCCTCGACGGTCTGCGGCATGACGCCGTCATCAGCAGCGACAACCAGCACCGCGATGTCGGTGGACTTGGCGCCACGAGCACGCATGGCCGTGAAGGCTTCGTGACCCGGGGTGTCGATGAAGGTGATGGCGCGCTCGACGTCGTCGACCTCGGTTTCGACCTGGTAAGCACCGATGGCCTGGGTGATGCCACCGGCCTCGCCCTCCACCACATGAGTGTGACGCAGGGCGTCCAGCAGCTTCGTCTTGCCGTGGTCGACGTGGCCCATGACGGTGACGACCGGTGGACGTGCGACGAGATCCTCCTCATCGCCCTCGTTCTCGCCGAACTCAAGGTCGAAGGACTCCAGCAGCTCGCGATCCTCGTCCTCCGGGGACACGACCTGAATGTCATAGTTGAGCTCGCCGCCCAGGATCTCCAGGGTGTCGTCGGACACCGACTGGGTGGCAGTCACCATCTCGCCAAGGTTAAACAGCACCTGCACGAGCTGCGCCGGCTCGGCATTGACCTTCTCGGCGAGATCGGTCAGCGAGGCACCACGACGCAGTCGGATGGTCTCACCATTGCCCTTGCGGACGCGCACACCGCCGACCAGCGGTGCCTGCATCTCGTCGAACTCTTGCCTGCGCTGCTTGCGGGACTTGCGACCACGACGGGAACCACCACGGCCAAAGGCACCCTGGGTGCCGCGACCACCGCGACCACCGCGACCACCGCCGACAGGACCGCGAGGTCCTCCGCCGAAGCCACCGCCGAAACCGCCGCCACGGGATCCACCACGGCCGCGGCCACCGCCGCGTCCACCACGACCAGTACTTGCCTGACCAATCTGAGAGGACTGGTGCTTCGGCATCATGGCCGGGTTCGGACGAGGCATACCGGAACCGCCACGCGATCCCTGGCTGCCGCCCGGACGCGGCATACGCTCACCCTGACCTGGACGAGGAGCTCCACCGGAGCGCCGTCCACCCTCAGGGCGATGACGGGACTGGCCCATTCCCTGGCTGGAGGCGAACGGGTTGTTCCCGGGACGCGGGGTTCCGGTACGACGACCAGCACCCGGACGCGGACCGGGGCGAGCACCCGATGGCAGCCCGCCGGATCCCCCCGGGCGCGGGCCCGGACGGGCACCCGGCTTCGGGGTGGCAGGCTTGGCCGACCCACCAGGCTTGGGGCCGGGGGTCGGTGCATGGGGCTTGGCGGCGTTCTGACCAGGCTTGGGAGCCGGCTTGGCGTCGCTCTTCGGTGCCGGGGTCTCCTGCTTCTTGGAGCCACCGGAAGACTTCATGAGACCCGGACGCGGAGTCGCACTGGTGCGAGCTGCAGAGCTGCGCCCAGGCTTCGGGCCTCCGCTAGAACCGGGACGGGGACCAGGCGCCGGCTTCGGCGCGGGGCCCGGCTTGGGACCGGGAGTCGGCTTGGCCGACGGAGTCTCCTTGGACTTCCCCTTGGATGCTGCCTGCGACTTGCGAGCCGCAGGCTTCGCAGGCTTGGCATCGCCAGTCGGTTCAGCCGAACCGATCTGGTCACGCAGTCGCCGCACAACTGGCGCCTCAATGGTTGAGGAAGCCGAACGGACGAACTCGCCCATGTCGTTGAGCTTCCCCAGAAGCTGCTTGCTTGACAGTCCGAGCTCCTTCGCGAGCTCATAGACGCGGACCTTGGCCACTACTCTCCTTCGGGCCCGGCCGCGGTGGACCTGGGCCTAGTTGTTGTGAATCCTCATTGGTGCGAACTCATCGAGTGTTCATGAGCTTGTGCCCACTTCCTATTCAGTCCCTTCGAGCCAGAATGACCGACCGTCCAGGGACACGATTCGGTGAGGCCGCCGGACCTCCCGGCGGGCATGCAGGAACAACTTTACCGAAACTGTCCTGTTGAGCCCAATTCACCGCGTTGGTCACTTGCCCCCATCAATCTCGTCGACGGTCACCCGCCGACGAAAGGATCGCGCGAATCCCCCGGACACGGCGCGCTTCCAGCACTCATCGCCAGGATGGACGTGAGCTCCCCTTCCAGCTGCACTGCCAGTCAGGTCTGCCACGACGACCCCGTCAATCAGCACATAACGCCTCATGTGGGCTAGATCGTCGACGCGTCGGCATCCGACGCAGGTGCGTTGGGGTCGTCTGGTCACCCGTCAACCCTAGGCCAGATGGAGAAACAAAAGCACGACACCGAACCTTCACGGGGAAGGTCGGGCGTCGTCGGCTACTTCAAGCGGTCTCAGACCTGGTTGTCAGGACGGATGTCAATACGCCACCCCGTGAGGCGAGCTGCCAGACGGGCGTTCTGACCTTCACGTCCAATGGCCAGGGAGAGCTGGTAGTCCGGGACGATGGCCCTGGCAGCCTTGGCCTTGGGATCGATGACCGTCACCGACGCCACCTTGGCAGGCGAGAGAGCCGCGCCCACGAACTCGGCGGGATCCTCCGACCAGTCGATGATGTCGATCTTCTCCTCGCCCAACTCATGCATGACGGCGCGCACTCGCTGACCCATCGGTCCGATGCAGGCCCCCTTGGCCGAGACGTCGGGGTTGTGGGAAACGACGGCGATCTTGGAGCGGTGACCGGCCTCACGAGCCAGGGCCTTGATCTCGACGACACCCTGTTCGATCTCCGGCACCTCCATGGCGAAGAGCTTGCGCACCAGGTTCGGGTGGGTGCGTGAGACGATCACCTGCGGGCCACGGACCTCCTTGCGCACTGCCACGACGTAGACACGAATACGACGGCCATGCGAGTAGTCCTCACCGGGAACCTGCTCAGCCGGGGGCATGATGCCCTCGAGGGCACCCAGGTCGACGCGAACCGTGCGGGTGTCGCGGTAGGACTGCTGGACCACGCCAGTGATGACGTCACCCTCGACCGCCGCGAAATGGCCGTACTTCTGCTCATCCTCGGCCTCGCGCAGACGCTGGAAGATCACCTGGCGAGCCGTCGAGGCAGCCACGCGCCCGAAGTCATCGGGGGTGCCGTCGTACCAGCCGACGATCTCCCCCTCCTCGTCCTTCTCCGGGATCATGACGGCGACATTCCCGGTCTTGCGGTCGAGCTGGACCTTGGCCCCCTTCACGGGAGCATCCGTCTTGTCGTAGGCGTTGAGGAGGGCGTCCTCCAGGGTCGTCAGCAGGTAATCGAGCGGGATGTCCTTGTCCCGCTCAATCATGCGCAGGGTCGACAGGTCGATGTCCATCTCAGTTCTCCTCCTCCGACGCCTGTGCGTCGCGACGATTGAGCTCCACCTGCACGATGGCCTTCGCCACGTCAGCCAGCTGGACCTCGCGGGTGGTGTACAGGGGCTTGTGAGGTTTCGAGTTCTCTGCCTCGACCTCGAGGGTGACCTTCTCCTCCGTGGCCGCGATGATGCGGCCGTCGAAGGTCTCCCCGGATTTCTGCCCCTCGGCTGGGTTGAGGGTGAACCGCACCAAGCGTCCGACGTTGCGTCGGTAGTGACGTGGCTGGGTCAACGGAGTGGAGACACCACGCGAAGACACCTCGAGGGTGTACGGCGACTCCCCCATGGCATCGGCATCATCGAGGCAGCGGGAAATCTCGGCAGTGGCCTCGGAGATCTCGTCAAGGCTGGGTCCGTGGCCGTCAGGGCCATCCCCGTCGACCGTCACTCGTACCAGGCGACGTCGTCCGGCAGGCACGGCCTCGACGCGATCGAGTTCGAGCCCGAGCTGGGACACGACCGGTTCCAGCAGGCTGGTGAGCCTCTCTGCATTCATCTGTGTCTCATCCTGTTGTCGTTGCAAATTGTCCGCACCGAGTCTAGCCGCTCAGTCCTGTCACCTGGACATCATCGCCTCCCCACCTGGGTGATCCCCGGCGTCAGGTCGGAGGTACAGCTTCAGTATGGATAGGGTGAGCACATGATCGCTCGGAGAACCCTTCTTGCCAGTGGAGCCAGTCTCGTCGCCATCGGGCTGGCAGGTTGCGATCATGAGTCCGGCAAGAGAACGACCCCGGTGCGCTCAACCATTGCCAGCGCAGCCCCACAACGTCGCGATGCCGTGTCCCAGGAAGCCCTTCTGGCGCAGTTGGCGACGAAAGCCGCGAGTACCGTCGGTGGCGGCCGGAAGGTGATGTACCAGCGCGTCGCTGCTGCCCATCATCGGCATTGTCAGGTGCTGAGCCAGACTGACCCTTTCTCCGGAAACACAGGCTCCCCATCCCCCTCGGTCTCACCTTCACCGTTGACCGCCGGACGGGGATCGCCAGTTGCCTTGCTACAGCGTCACGAAAAGGCTGCCGCTACCCAATATCTGTCGAATTGCCGAGCCGCAGGTGACCCCTCGGAATCCCTGGTGTGGGCCAGTCTCTCGGTGTTCTGCTCAGCTTTCGACCCCGACGCCCCCGCTCCACGTCCCACGCCCAAGGTTGTCCCGGTCTCCGTCGGACAGGAACCTCTCGTCAATGCCCAGCAGGCGCTCCTGACCCATCTCAATGCCCTCGTGGCAGGCCTGGAATGGGGCATTGGTCGCCTTGCCGAGGGCGACCCGCTTCGCGCCTGGGGATGGCGGCGACGCGACCGGGTCATCGCCCAGCGCGCCGAGGTCCGCCAGGGAATCCGCGAGGCCTCTGCCACCCCGACCCCTGATCTGCCTGGCTACCCCATGCCGACGACCCCTGTCAATGCGGCAGCGACCCGTTCGCTGTGGTCCGACCTGGAAGACAATGTGCTGTCTGGCTGGGGTCGGGTGACAGCCGCGAGCCCGGCGCCGGCACGTCCGCACGCCGTCGCTGCGATGGCCAGCCAGACTGAGGTCCTCGCCCATCTGGGCACTGGGGTGACGACCTGGCCCGGCTGGGTGTGAGCAGGAAGCCGCGCCCCGGCGGCAACGCGACTCAGATTCCCCAGATCAGCTGAACCAGCATCCGTACTGCCAGCACGCTGGTGATGATGAGGAACATCGTCCGGACGAAACCATTGCCATGTTTCATGGCGGTCCGAGCTCCGATGAATCCACCAACGACGTTGGCGATGACGAGCGGCCAGGCGACGTGCCACCAGACATGACCGTGAATGGCCAGCGTCGTGATCGTGACGAGGTTCGTCACCGTGTTGCAGATCTTGGCCATCCCGGAGGCCTTGAGGAAGGAATAGCCGCCCACGGCGACATAGGTGAGTACCCAGAAAGTCCCGACCCCCGGTCCGATGGCTCCGTCGTAACACCCCAGGAAGAGGCCGATGATCGGAACCAGAACGGGGTGTTTCCCGCCCTCTCCGTGCGAGCCCACGCCCAGGGCTGGTCGTCTCCAGGTGTAAATCCCTATGACCACGAGGACGATGAGCAGGATGGGAGTGTAGACCGCTCGGGACATGTAAGTGACGATCCGAGCACCGATCACCGCGCCGATGACGGCCATGCCGGCCGCTGAGAGGAACATCCGCCAGTCCGGGCGCTGCTTGCGCAAGTACCCCACTCCAGCGGTGAGGTTCCCGACGACTTGGGCCGTCTTATTCGTCCCGACGATCGTCGCCACCGGCGTCTCGGTCGGCAAACCAACCAACAAGGACGGCAGCATGATGAGTCCGCCCCCACCCACGACGGCGTTGACCCACCCTGCCATGAAGGCGGCGAGGACAAGACCAGCAAAGACCCACGACGTCACGTGTCAACCTTCCGTATGACACCAACAATTAGGGGCCCCGCCTCCTGAAAAGGGCGGGGCCCGACATCTTCTCGGTCTGGAGGTGCCTCAGGCCCACGGATGTGCCAGTAGCAACTCCGTGTTGTGATCGACCGATGTACCAAGCCTACGTGCCATCGTATGGATGTCGTTTGCCCCGAACTCTCGGTACAGGCTGGCCAGACCATCCGGGTCCGTGGTGTCGTAGTCGGCCTGATAAGGGGCATTGGACTCGATCAAGGTCGTGAAGATGCTAACGGTACCGTCGTGATTGTCAGCAAGCTCGATGACACGGGCCATCTGGGGAAAGTCGACGTGCGACGCCGTGTTGATCTCCCACCAGCTACGGCGGGCGTCGAGAGCGTGCCGGTGAGCGGTGATGTTGTTGGCATGCACATGACCGTTGACCCACGCGACCACATTCGGGTAGTGCGAGAGCAGGGACACCAGTTCAGGGCCGAGATGACGAATACCAGTGCCGTCACCGGGGAGGACGGGGTTGTTCATCGTCTTCGAGTCATGATGGCTGAAAAGGACGAACATGGTGTCGCTGGCCTCGTGACGCTGCCGCACACCCAGCTCGTCGTAGTACACGCTGCTACCGGCACGCAGCACGGACTTCAACCACTTCCACTGACGGTCGTCGATGGAACCATTGGTGTAGCCGGCCCGGTTGGTGGAGTCCAGGCTGATACCGGTCACGCCTTCTGCGATCGGGAAGGTGTAATAACCGCGTACCGCGTTGAGGTCATTTTCGCTGAAACCGTGACCATGCGGACCTGCACCATCAACATCCTCACGCAAGTGAGCCTTGATGAACTCAAAAGGAGTGAAGGGCACGCGCCGCTCATCCGCGGTGACCCGCCGAGTCAGCGAGACGGCATCATTGGACAGCGCGATCGGTCCGCCGCCTTGGGCAGCCTGAACGTACGCCTTGGCGTCCCTGTCACTGGCGAAACCGGTGATCTTTCGATCGCTGGTGTACATCGCCTTCAGAAACTCCCAATCAGCAGGCAGCGTGCCTTGGACTGAGTCGTCGTGGTTTCCGAACACCGCGTACCACGGGATCTTCACACCCGCGGACGACACCGGGGCCATGACGCGACGGAAGTAGCCGTCCACCTGGGGAAAGCCGGCACGTTTGTACATGTCGCCGTGATGCGCTTCAGGATTGTAAAACAGCGGATCCCCGAAGGTTTGCACACTCTCCCAGCGATCACGGGCACCAGTATTCGGGACGATCGTGCCCCCGGCCAACAAGGTGAGATACCAGTCCAGTTCGACGTGCTCATGGTTGTCGGTGTTGTCACCCGTGCTGACGAGAGCGTCGAAGGCCCGGCCAGTAGCCGGACCGCCCTGAAGCGAATTGACTCGGCGCACCAAGGAGGCCGTGGCGAGCGGCCCCAACGCCTCCTGCGGGCGAAAGGCCGGGCCAGCTAGCAGGTGCAGGAACTCGACCCGCATCGGTGACTGCACATCGGTCACGTGCAGGTCAGTGAGCTGAACGACCGACGCCAAGCCGTGGCGTCGGTCATCACGCCCGCTCTTGCCCCTGGCAAGTTCCTCGCGCACAACGAGCGGGTACCCGCGCCGTGCCTTGAGTCTGCGGTATCCGTTGCCCGGATCCCGCAGGCCCACCTGTTCGAGGGTGGTCCCGGCCGTGGAATGGAGACGCTTCGACGCATGAGCCAATGCCGGGGCGGTGCCGGTCACCGCTGCCGCAGCAACCAGGGTCATACCGCCGAGAAAGCTCCGTCGTCCCAACGTGTTCCTGGCCGCGTTGTCGTCAATTCTGGTTAATTTGTCTTCGTCCTCTGGCATCCATTTACCTTCCGCAAGGTCGAGGGGCCGTTCGGCCCGACGTACGAAACCCATTGTCAGAGGGGCATTGGGTCACTTGCGCGCCAGATTTCGAGAACAGTTGACGACGATACAGCCACGTGCGGATGTCGGCTGGTTAAACGATCACCTCCGGATCAGCGCTCAGCCGCGCACTTCCTCAAGGACGGCGGATACAGCCTCGGCCACACTGACCTCACGATTCTCACCCGTGGCACGATCGCGAACTTCAACGAGCCCGTCCTTGAGCCCCCGACCGACGACCACCGAGGTCGGCATACCGAGGATCTCACTGTCGGCGAATTTCACGCCCGGGGACGCCTTACGGTCGTCCAGGAGCACATCGAGTCCGGCCTCGGCCAACTCACTGGCAATCCTGGTCGCCTCCTCGAGGATCTCCGAGCCCTTGCCGGTGGCGAGCACCTGGACGTCGAAGGGAGCGACCTCGCGAGGCCAGGCCAGACCCTTGTCGTCACAGGTGCTCTCGGCGATGGCGGCCACCGCGCGCGAAACACCCAGACCATAGGAACCCATGGTGACGGTCACGAGCTTGCCATTCTGGTCGAGCACCTTGAGACCCAGGGCGTCGGCGTACTTCTTGCCGAGCTGGAAGATATGGCCGATCTCGATACCGCGGGACAGGTGCAGCTCACCACTACCGTCGGGAGCGGGATCGCCCTCGCGGATCTCGGCGACGTCGATGACTCCGTCGGGGGTGAAGTCTCGTCCTGCCACCATGTTGAAGACGTGACGATCCGTCTGGTCGGCACCGGTGATCCAGGACGTGCCGGTGACGACACGGGGATCGACGAGATAGCGCACCTTCGAGGAGTTCTCCTCGCCCAGGGATCCCGGGCCGATGTACCCCTTGACCAACTGTGGGTTGGCAGCGAAGTCCTCTTCCGTGAAGGGCTCAGCCACGGCCGGCTCGAGGGCGGCCTCGAGCCGTTTCTCGTCGACCTCGCGATCTCCTGGCAGACCGATGGCCAGTGGCTCACGCTTGCCGTCAGGATGGGTCACCATGAAGACGACGTTCTTGAGGGTGTCAGCCCCGGTCCAAGGACGATCCTCGCGAGGACGCACCTCGTTGGCCATACGGACCAGGGACTCGATGGTGGGAACCTCGGGGGTGTCGACGACCTCCGCATCCGGCAGCCCCTCGATCGGCAGCGGGTCCGGGGCAGTCATCCGAACCGCCTCGACATTGGCTGCATAGCCACCGGGAGAACGCACGAAGGTGTCCTCACCATTGTCAGCGATGGCCAGGAACTCCTCGGAGCGAGAACCACCCATCGGACCGGACATCGCCTTGACGATGGCATAGTCGAGACCGAGACGGTTGAAGATGCGAATGTAGGCGTCGCGCTGGGCCTGGTAAGCCTCGTCGAGACCCGCCGGGGCGACGTCGAAGGAGTAAGCGTCCATCATGACGAACTCGCGGCCACGCAGGATGCCAGCGCGCGGACGAGCCTCGTCTCGGTACTTGTTCTGGATCTGGTAGAGACACAGTGGCAGATCCTTGTACGAGGAGTACAGGTCCTTGACCATGAGGGTGAACATCTCCTCGTGGGTCGGGCCCAGCAACATCTCCACCCCCTTGCGATCCTTGAGACGGAAGAGGTTGTCGCCGTACTCAACCCAGCGACCAGTCTCCTTGTAAGGATCGGAGGCGAGGAGTGCGGGGAAGCACACCTCCTGAGCTCCAATTCCAGCCATCTCCTCGCGGCAGATGGCCTCGATCTTGCGCATCACCCGGAGACCCAGTGGCAGCCATGAGTAGATGCCGGGAGCAACCCGACGGATGTACCCGGCCCGCACCAGCCAACGATGGCTGGGGACCTCGGCGTCGGCCGGATCCTCTCGCAGGGTTCGGACGAAGAGCTGTGACATGCGCGTCAACACGACGTGTACCTTCCCGGCCGCGCTCGACCCTCCGCCGCCCTTCGACGTGACCGGCCACGACCACGTTGAATCCTAGCGGCAAGGAGGACGGTGCCCGATTTCGCCAGCTCACCCTCGACAGCCCGTCAGACTCTCAGCAGGTCACGCACAGCACGTGTATCGACTTCGACCGATCCCTCTACGCAAGCAATCTCGTGCAGCCTCAGGATGCAGGCACGTATGGGCCCATCATCCCGGTTCGCGCCGTCGATCCATGACCCGATATCACAGCTAGGGTCACCGGCAACCAAGTACAACGTTGATACAACGTGACACACATCACATTTCACAGCACCATGAAGCTAAGGAGGGGTCTTCGACAAGGTGAATTCTTGACGTCGGCAACCCGAGGATTGCCTGTCGCAACACGGTTCTCCACCGAGAACCCATATCAGACCCCAGTGGCGGTGATAACTGTTCTCATTATACAGTTAGTCGGAAATCACAGGAAGACAATGGAGGCCACCGTGAAACGGTTCGCATCGCTCCTTGCCGTCCTGCTGACGTTCCTGACGATCAACCCATCATCAGCGAACGCAGCAGCGCCGAGCCGGGAGCTCCTGCACAACGGCCTTGTCGACACCGCCCACGTCGAGTGGGGTACGGGCAACGACAGGCCGATCATGAAGGGTCTCTGGGGCAGTGATGACCTCAGGGATCCCAACAACGTCTACGCCCAAGTTGGATCGGACGCCGACCCGGGCAGCGAAAAGCCTATGGTCCTCGACCATGGTCACACTGACATCTTCCGCGTCGGATCGACCGACAATGGCGGACTCGACCTCAAGCTCAAGGAGGACGTAACCGGAGAGGGCATCCTGCACACCCCGGAGAACGTGCTTCTCAAGATCAAGGACGCTGCACTCATGGACATCCCGACAGGTCTGCCGGGAGCTCCCAGGGGTTATGTCCTCCCCCTCACCCAGAACCCGGAGGTTCTGTGGCCGGGTTGGGAGACCTTCGATGTCAAGCGCAATGACTTCAGCGCCGTCAAGATCAACATCAGCAACGTCAAGGGCCCCGGCCAAGTCAACCTGTTCTCGCAGGGGTCCTTCGGAGACCTTCAGTCACTGCTCGACGGTGGCTCCAATACCCTGCCGGGCACGATCACGGTTCATCATCCGTCCCACGTGCATGCCAACTGGGTGTTCAGCAAGCCAGGTGTCTACACCATGACCGTCCAGGCCGTGGCCGATAAGTCCGGAAAGACCTTCCAGACCAAGCCACACACCTATACCTGGGTGGTTGGCGACCAGACGGCCCTTCCGGCCCCGTGGGGCAAGCCGGCCCCCGAGCCGGCACCTACCCCGTCCGTGACGCCGACTCCGGAGCCCTCGGCCACCCCGAAGCCGTCCCTGACGCAGACCCCGAAGTCCTCGGCCACCCCGAAGCCAAAGCCCTCGGTCACCCCGAAGCCAAAGCCCTCGGTCACCCCGAAGCCGAAGCCCACCCCGAAGCCGAAGCCCTCCGTCACCCCGGCCCCGAAACCGAGCAACGGCAAGGAGCCCTGCCACAAGAAGCTCGTTCTTGACCACGGTCATTCCGACGTCTTCCGCGTCGGCTCAGCTGCCAAGAACGGTCTTGACCTGCAGGTCAAGGAGGACGTGACCGGCGAGGGTGTGCTTCACACCCCGGAGAACGTCCTGCTTGCCGTCAAGGACTCTGCCCTGACCACCATCCCGAGCGGGTACCCCGGTGCCCCCAGGGGTTACCTGCTGCCCATCACGCAGAACCAGGATCTGCTGTGGCCAGGCTGGGAGACCTTCGACGTCAATCGCAATAGCTTCAACGAGGTCAAGATCAACGTCCGCAACGTCAAGGGCCCCGGCCAAGTGCACCTGTTCTCGCAGAGCTCCTTCGGAGGAGTCAAGGCCCTTCTCGACGGTGGGTCCAAGACCCTCCCGGGCACCATCACCGTCAAACAGCCGTCTCACGTGCACGCCAACTGGGTGTTCACCAAGCCCGGCCGCTACCAGATGACTGTTGACGCCACCGCCGTTCGCAATGGCAAGACCGTCAGCACCGGAACCCACACCTACACCTGGGTGGTCGGTTCCAAGGCCATCGCCGCCGCCAACACCTGCCCCACCAGTGACGGCGGCAAGGGCGGCACCCCGGTTCCCGGCAAGAACAGCACCAAGGGCGGTTCCGACAAGCCCTTCGATGATCTCGGTGTTGTCGGCAACACGCCGACCAACGAGGTTGGCGGAAACTCCGACCCGAACGGATCGACCGAGGGAACTACCACCAGCGGCTCCTCCGCCCGGAAGGAGATCTGCCGTCCGGTGAAGATCCCCACCAAGGCTGCCGCTGCCGTGAAGAAGACGGCTCAGTCTGCCACCCATCCTGCGTCCATCGCCACCGAGGGTCACTTCGACTGGGGCGTCCAGCTGCAGTCCGGCAAGCTCATCTCCGCTCTCAAGGACGACCGCTCCGCCCCGGCGAAGTGGGTTGTGCCGTCGAGCATCGTGATGGCTGTCGGTGACAAGGCCAACACCACGGCTCCGGCCGGCATGGAGTTCATCGCCAAGGGCGGCAGCAAGGTGTGGCTCATCGGTGCGACCCAGGTTCCCGGCGTGCCGTGGCTCGGCGTCAACACCATGCACGAGTCAATCGTCAGCGGCACCACCGGCCCGGTCCAGATGCACCTGGACAAGGTCAGCGGCCCCGGCAAGATGGCCGTGTTCATGTCCGGCACCTTCGGTGGTGGAGTGGGCCAGCGGGTCTTCGACAACGTCGGCGGACCCACCAGCTACACCGTCCCGGCCAACACCCATGCTCACCCGAACTGGGTGTTCACCGCCCCCGGCCACTACGCCGTGACCGTCACCCAGACGGCCACCACCAAGGCCGGCAAGAAGGTCAGCGCCACCGGCACCCTCCACTTCGCAGTGAGTATCGATGCCAAGTCGGTCGCCGCCTCCATCGGCAAGGTGTTGGCCTCCACCGGCGCCGACCAGAACACCGAGCCGGCTTACACCATCGTGGGCCGCACCCCCGATGGCAAGCCCTGCGATCTCAACGGGCTGCCACGCTCCGGTGAGAACGGCACCTTTGGCGATTCCGGTATCGCCTCCCAGACCAACCAGGGTCTGGTGGCCGGAGCCCTCGCGGTTATCGGTCTGACCGGCACTCTCCTCGTGGCGAGGAGACGACGCGGGTGAGAAAACGCCTGGTGTGCGTCGTGGCCGCACTCAGCCTTCTGGCTGGGTGCGGCCACGCGCCCGCTTCCCAGAACGACAAGCTTTCCGTGGTGACGACCACGCCCATCCTCGCTGACCTGACGCGCAACGTCGCCGGCGATCGTGCCACCGTCACCTCGATGGTGCCCTCCGGCGCCGACCCCCACGCCTACGAGCCGTCGCTGCGTGATGTCCGGACCGTCGTGTACTCGAAGGTCGCCCTGTCGAACTACCTCATGCTCGAGCCCCATTCGGTCATCAAGACCATCGACGCCTCCCTGCCTGCCGGATCGATCAACGTCTCTCTGGCTGAGGAGGCACAGAAGTATGGCGCTGAGGTCATCCCGCTCGTCGAGAATGCCAACCTGGACACCGTCTGGCTGGGCCTGCGGGTCATCGGCAAGGGCACTGCTCAAGGGGCCGACCGTTCGTCCTCGGTCCATCTCCAATTGAAATCCGTCGACGGTCCTGGCGATCTCACCGCCTACATCACCGGCACCTTTGGTCGTCCGCAGATCTACTACTCGACGACTGACGGCGTCGACGAGCGTGATGACGTCGAGCTTCCTGCTGACGCCCACACCCACATGTCGTGGGCGTTCAGCAAGCCTGGCATCTACAAGGCGACCTTCGCGGCCACCCTGTCCACGGCCAAGGGAGACACCCCCATCGGCACCCAGACCCTGACGATTGCCGTCGGAGCTGATCCACGCACGATCCCCGAACTCGCCAACCGGACGGTCGTCGACAAGGGCCACGCGGACCTCTCCGCCGACATCGACGAGGGCAAGATGATCATCCTGTCCGATCCAACTGGCGGTGGCGTCCGCACCCAGAAGCGTCTCAGCCCCGACAAGTCGGTGGTGTGGGTGCCCCCGAAGGCACTCACCGAAATCCCACCGACTCCGGCGTTCCGATTCCTGGGCCACCCTGGCGACTCGATCCACCAGCTGCCCCAGGCCGTTCTCGGCGCGCACGTTCATGGCGAGATCGACCCCCATCTGTGGATGAGCATCAAGAACACCAAGGCCTACGTGCAGGTCATCCGTGACGCTCTCATCAAGGCCGACCCCGACGGCGCCCAGCCCTACCGAGAGAACGCCAAGACATACCTGGCGAGGCTGGAAGAGACCTCGCACTACGTCGATCGCAAGATCGCCAGCATTCCCAAGGGGCGGCGTCAGCTCATCACGAGCCACGACGCCTACGGCTACTTCGCCCAGGCCCACGGCATGCACGTGGCCGGATTCGTGACCGCCAATCCCGGTGTCGAGCCGTCCATGGCACAACGACGCAAACTCAACCAGACCATCGCCGACCTCAAGGTGCCGGCCGTGTTCCTGGAACCCAATGTGCTGCGTGGCTCCTCAGTGCTCGCGGCCATTGCCGCCGAGAACGGTGTCCAGGTGTGCCCCATTTACGGCGACACCTTCGACGACCGAGTCACGAACTACATCGACCTCATGAAATTCGACGCCGACTCCCTGGCCAAGTGTCTGGGATGAGGCTCCTGCGGAGGAATCCATGATTACGAAACACCGTCGGTTGGCATCCCTGTCTGCCATGTTCATCGCGCTCAGTACTGGTTTCGCACTCTCGCAGCCAGCCCATGCCTCCCCTACCCCGCCACCAGATCCTGCCCTCAAGCAGACGGTGACAGACAACGAGAAGGTGGCCAAGGAACCCGCCGAGATCAGGCGAGGACACGTCGATGTCGGCCCTCGCATCGTTGACGGCAAGTTCACCCTCATGGCCCGCGACGACACCGCCAACCCGCCGGTGTGGCGCAACACCGATGACGCCGTGCTACGCGTGGTCGATGCGTCCCGTATCGACGTGCCGAACGACGAGGCCTACTCCTTCCTCGGCGACATGCGTGGCAAGAAGGCATATGTCATTCCACAGACCCAGGACCAGAAGGTCGTGTGGCTCGGTTGGAACACCCAGGCCCCGGAGATCGTCAAGAACTTCCCTCGTGGCGCCGAACTCGTCTTCACCGGGCACGAGGGTCCAGGTCAGGCCCACATGTTCATCGAGAACGGTTTCGACGCCCCGACACCGCTGTATGACTCCACCAGGTCCGGAGAGCAGTTGGTGCACATGGAGACCAACACCCATGTGCACGCCAACTGGGTGTTCTCCGATCCGGGAGCGCAGACCATCTCCGTCGATGTCCGCGGCACCGACGCCAAGGGCGCCAAGCACTCCTACTCGACCAAGCTGAGGTTCGTCGTCGGTGACAAGGGTTCGGTCGACGAGGCTCGAACCATGGGTGCCTCTGCCTCGGCGTCCTCCCAGGCTTCCGCGGCATCGGATTCCTCGGCGTCCGGCATGGCCTCAACAAGCAGCTCCGCCGCTGCCTCGGCCTCTGCGAAGGCCTCCACGCCAACAGCTGCCACCAACTCCACTGATGATTCCGACCATGACACCCCGTGGGGAATGATCATCGCGATCATCGCCGGAGTCGTCATCATCGCCCTCATCATCGCTGCTCTGGTGGGACGCTCGAAGTCCAGGAAGATGCACGACGAGGTATGGAAGGACGAGGGCACCGACGCAACATCGGCCAAGACCTCCGACAGTGGAACGAGTTCGCATGAGTGACCTCGGATCCATCAAGATCACTGACATGGCCGTCAACCTGGGCGGCCTCCGCGTGCTCCACGACGTCAACCTGTCAGCCAGCAGGGGTGACCTGCTGGCACTCCTGGGCCCCAACGGCGCCGGCAAGACGACCATTCTGCGCAGCATGCTCGGCTTGGTGAAACCAGCCAAAGGCAGTGTTGAGGTCGCTGGGTCCGCTCCCGGCAAGGGATGGCGTCACATCGGTTACGTCCCCCAGCGTCACGAATTCGCCTGGGACTTCCCCATCAGCGTCGCCGACGTCGTCATGAGCGGACGAACCCGCCACATCGGGTGGCTACGTCGTCCTGGCAAGGATGACCACATCGCGGTGCGCGACGCCCTGCGGATCGCCGGCATGGCGGACTTGGCAGATCGCACCGTGGGAGAACTCTCCGGTGGTCAGCGTCAGCGTGTTCTCATTGCCCGAGCCTTGGCCACACGTCCCTCCGTACTGCTTCTGGACGAGCCGTTCACCGGGGTCGACATGCCGACCCAAGAGATGCTCACTGAGCTGTTCTGCCGCTTGGCGACCGACGGCACCACACTGGTCATGACGACCCACGACCTCGCCCAGGCCATGGCCACCGCTGACCGGGTGTGCCTCATCAACCGCACCGTCGTCGCCGACTCCACCCCGGAGGAACTGCGGGATCCGACGATGTGGATGAAGGCCTTCGGGGTCACCGCGAACTCCCCGCTGCTGACCATGGTCGGGGCTGCTGAACCCGTCCACACCCCTGTCTGACAAGGAACCATCAATGCTCACTCCATGGGAGTTCTTCACTGATCTCACCAATCCCCTGCTGGTCTTCCTACCGAAGGCCTTGCTCGTTGCCGTGGTCTGCTCGATGGTTGCCGGCGTCATCGGTTCCCATGTCGTGCTGAGAGGCATGGCCTTCATCGGCGACGCGGTGGCCCACTCGGTCTTCCCCGGTTTAGCGGTGGCCTTCCTACTCCAGGGGTCGCTGCTCGTCGGTGGTGCTGTGGCCGGTCTCGTCACTGCCGTCCTGGTGGCCATCGTCTCCCAAAACCGACGCCTCAAGGAGGACTCCGTCATCGGAATCCTCTTTGCGGGAGCCTTCGCGTTGGGAATCGTCATCATCTCCAGAGCTCCTGGGTACTCGGGTTCCCTGCAACAGTTCCTCTTCGGATCCATTACGGGTATCACTAACGACGACATCGTCGTCGTGTGCGTGGCCGGGGTTATCGTGCTGCTCCTGGAACGCGCCGTCCACAAGGAGCTGGTGACCGTCGGCCTGGACCGCGAGACTGCGCGAGCCTCCAACCTTCCGGTCTTCGCCCTCGACCTGCTGCTCTACGTGCTGGTGACGATGACCGTCGTCATCTCTGTGCAGGTCATCGGCAACGTCCTCGTCCTGGCCCTGTTGGTGACCCCGGCCGCCACCGCCCACCTGTTCACCGATCGGTTGGGTCGAATGATGGTCCTGGCGCCGGTGATCGGCGGCCTCAGCGCCCTGGTAGGCCTGTACCTGTCGTGGTCGATCGACCTTCCGGCCGGCGGGACGATCGTCCTCGTCGCGACGGCGGTGTTTCTCCTGTGCTGGGTCCTCGCGCCGCGCGGGCTGCTCGGGGGGATGCGGCGCCGGGTCGCCTGAGGCAGTCCTGTTTCCTCCCTATTCCGCCCCCTGCCGTACACCGCTCACCACGTGGATGCCGATCACTCCACGGGCAGGGGGGCACCTCCGATTGGTCTGTTGGAGCACCGTGGAGTTCCATGGAATCAGAGCCGACGGTCTCCGGAAAACACATCACTGTCGACAATTCAAGATCTGGGGCACCACTGGAACCGTGAGCGTGCATACCTATTGGAAGGATTCATTTCTCCTTCTCGGGCTCAACGGCACGCGTGACAGCGCGTCTCTGAGCGAAACGGAGGATCGATTGGTTCAGGTGAACAAAATTCCCGACAGCGGAAATCGCCCGGCTGAAGCACCCATGTACGTCCTTGGTAGGCGACCATGCGCCCCGGGTTACTCACCACCGATGGCATTGTCACACACCGATCTCCAGCGACAGTGTCGAAGGCCCCGCTGTTGAGAGCGTTCACTTGGTGTCTGCGACGCGGGGCAAGGTCACCGACATGAGCGCCGACCCTGTTCATCCGCCTTTATGCCCCGGTCGCAGCGGGCCGTCAGTAGAGCACGGTGGCCATTTCCCCCACCTGACGGAAACCGACGGTGTCGTACATCGCCAGGGCTCGGATGTTGAAGTCATTGACGTAGAGGGACACCGACTCGTAGCGTCGCTGACACAGGTGTGCTACGGCAGTCATGGCAGCATCCGCAAGGCCCTTGCCCCGCCACGCCGGATCCAGCCAGACTCCCTGAATCTGACAGTGCGACCGCCAGCTGACGCCGATGTCTGACTTCCATCGCACGGTTCCGTCGTCATCGACAATGACAAAGCAGTGTCCCTTCTGGACGAGAGCGCGCATGTGTCGCATGTACCCGCCGGAGCTTTCGATCGGGCTGACGCCGACCTCCTCGGTGTACATCGCCACCGCAGCCTGGAAATAGGCCTGGAAATGACCCATTGTCGCAGCCGTGACACGGGGATCTGGATCGACGCGGGACGGTTCCTGCAGCTCCAACAACGGCTGGCTGGCACGGACCTCGCGGGGTCTCCCCCAGGCGCGCGGGTAGCGCTGCGACAGGATGCGTTGCAGAGCCATCACCGGACCGGAACGGCCCATCATGGACGAGGACGTCCGCCACGGACCAACTCTGGAGGACAGCTCCTCGATCGTTGACTCGTCCGAGGCCACCGGTACGACGTTGGCGCCCAGATGGAGTACCCCCTGCAATTCTCGGGAATGCACCACACCGACGACAGGGCACCCGAGTCTGCCGCGATCCAAGCCGTTGGCCTGGATGCGCGACAAGAGGAAGAGATTTCCCACCGGGTCCTGCTGCAGGAATTCAGTGACCTGACCAACGTCGGTGTCGTCGAGGACCCTGATCCTGGTGAACACGTCAGGAGACCGCGACTTCCGGTTCCCCGGTCTCGTTCATGGTCTCGGCCATCCGGTTCGCCTCGTCGACGAGGGTCTGGACGATCTCGCTCTCGGGGACGGTACGGATGACCTCACCGTGCTTGAAGATCTTGCCCTTGCCATTGCCGGCAGCAACCCCGAGATCGGCCTCACGACCCTCGCCCAGACCGTTGACGACACATCCCATGACGGCCACGCGCAGCGGGGCGTCAATTCCCTCGAGAGCGTCAGTGACGTCGTTGGCCAGGGACAGGACGTCGACCTGGCAGCGTCCGCAGGAGGGGCAGGAGACGATTTCCAGGCCGCGGGGGCGCAGGTTGAGGGACTCCAGGATCTTGATGCCGACCTTGACCTCCTCGACCGGGTCGGCCGACAGCGAGACGCGGATGGTGTCACCGATGCCCTCGGCGAGCAGGTGCCCGAAGGCGACCGCGGACTTGATGGTGCCCTGGAAGGCGGGTCCGGCCTCGGTGACGCCCAGGTGCAGCGGGTAGTCGCACTTCTCGGCGAGCTGTTCATAGGCGCGGATCATGACAACGGGGTCGTGGTGCTTGACCGAGATCTTGAAGTCACGGAACCCGTACTGCTCGAAGAGGCTCGCCTCCCACAATGCCGATTCCACCATGGCCTCGGCAGTCGGGGCGCCGTACTTGTCGAGCAGACGCTTGTCGAGGGAGCCAGCATTGACGCCGATGCGGATGCTGGTGCCGTGCTCGGTGGCAGACTTGCAGATCGCCTCGATCTGGTCGTCGAACTTGCGAATGTTGCCCGGGTTGACGCGCACCGCACCGCAGCCGGCCTCGATCGCTTGGAAGACGTACTTGGGCTGGAAGTGGATGTCGGCGATCACCGGGATCTGGGATTGCTTGGCGATGATCGGCAGCGCCTCGGCGTCCTTATCGGTCGGGCAGGCGACGCGGACGATGTCGCAGCCGGCCGCGGTCAGGGCGGCGATCTGCTGCAGGGTGGCACCGATGTCATGAGTCTTGGTTGTCGTCATGGACTGCACCGAAATGGGTGCATCCCCACCGACCAGCACATCTCCCACCTTGATCTGGTGCGTCTTGCGACGCGGCGCCAGGGTCGGAACGGGAGGGGTGGGCATACCCAGGTTCACGGTCATTGACGTGTCACTCCTGAAATCGCGGATTGTCGTTTCCATTGTGTCACCTACGTACACCAGTGTGGTGACGCTGACAGCGAGCACCCGCCCTGTCGTGGTGACAGGGCGGGTGCTGCGAGGGTTTGTCAGACTCCGGTGTGAGGCAGACCGGGGCGGGGTCCCGGCACATACTCGCGGGCCGGAGCGACCGTCGTACTGGGGGCAGTGGCCGATGCTGGCGCGGTGACCGACGGAGTCGTCGAGACAGTCGTCACCGGGGCAGTTGTCGGCGTCATCGACGGAGTCAGGGACGGGGTGGTGACCGACGGAGTCGTCGGGACAGTTGTCGGCGTCATCGATGGAGTCGGGGACGGAGCCTGCATCGAGAAGCCGACCAGTGCCGGGGAATGGTCCGAGGCGCCGAACTGGCTGGTGGTGTAGAAGTCAGTCACGTTGTAGTTACGACGCGAGTACTGCATGGCCACCGACTCGGAGCCATTGATGTCCCAGATACCGGCACCGGAGACCAGCTCATGGGCCTTGGCATTGGTGAAGATGTGGTCGAGCGAACCAACACGGCCGGAGTACTGGTAGCTGGCAGCACTCGGATCGTATTCCTCGACGACCTCGCTGAATCCGGCGTCCTTGATGGCGCGAATCGGATCTTCCATGGCGTAGGCGTTGAAGTCACCGAGCATGAAGACCGGGTCATCCTTGAAGGTCGTGTTCACCCATCCGGTCAGAGCCTTGGCCTGGGAGACGCGGCTGGGGTTCGACTTGCCCTGGCCGGTGCCGTCGTCCTCACCCGAGCCCTTGGACTTGAAGTGGTTGACGACCGCCACGAAGGTTCGCCTGGAACCCTCCGGCTGGAAGCGCTGGGCCAGCGGCTGACGGGCATTGGCGAAGGCCGGGTCGGTCAAGATCTGCGAGGCGCCCACCGGGGAGACCCTGCCGATCTTGTAGATGAAGGCCGAGCGGATGACGTCTTCGTTCGGCGGAATGACGGTCGGGCTGGGCACGTAGGCCCATACCTTCTCACCGGCGGCCTTGTTGAGGGCGGCAACAAGATTGGCCAGGGAGGCGTCGCGGGACTGTCCCGGATGCCAGGTGATCTGAGCGGAGTTCTCGACCTCCTCGAGGGAGACGACATCGGCCCCCAGACCGTTGATCGCGGTGACAATCTTGGCCTGCTGGTCGGCGAAGGCCTTCGGGGTGTAGGCGCCACGGACCAGGCAGTAGTTTGCCGAGACCGGGTTGCCGTCACGATCAACATAGGCCTTGCAGTTCGGCTCGTCCTGGCCCAGGTCGGTGAAGTAGCTCAGTACGTTGAAGCTGGCCAGCTTGACGTTGCCGCCGACGGCCGGCGGGGTGGTCGGGCGGTTGTTGCCGGCCTTGATCGGGGAGAGCTTGGAGTCCGCGCCGACGACCTGACCGGTGGGCTGGAAGTTCCAGCCGAACCGCTGGTCCATGATGACCGGCGAAGTGAAGTCGACGTGGGTGCCGGTGCGTATCGGGGTGTCCTGGGACAGGTACGGCAGCGGGGAGTTCTTGGCGTCGGCGTTCGTCATGAAGTTCCATGACGAACCGTCGTCAAGGTTGATGTACTTGGCCTTGTTGGCAGCCTCGACGGCCTCGGCGTCCTTGCCCGGAAGGGCAATCTCGGTGCCTTGGTAGAGGGGCTTGTCGCCATCGGCCAGGCCAATCTGACCGTACTGATTGAGGCCGTAATTGTTGGTGACGGTGTAGCCGCTGGTGGGCTTGACGAGCATGCCTTCGTAGGCTTCCCGGTCAGCGTCAGTGGCCGGCAGGGAGGTCAGCTCAGTGGCCTTGACAGGGGCGCAACCGGACTTGCGGTCGACTCGGGTGCTGCCACCGATCTCGGTGAGGTCGTTGTACTCCATGACGGTGCCCTTGACGGTCACGCAGTCGCCGACCTTGACGTTGGCGGCGGCCCACTTCGAGTACACGAAGACACCGTCAGAGGCGTCCGTGGCCTTCTTCGGGGTGCCACCGGATCCCGGGGTCTGGATGTAGATGCCGTTGAATCCGCCGGTCGGATAGGCAGCGGTGACGACGCCCACCGTGGTGACGGTCTTGTCGACCAGTGGGCTGGCCGGGCTATTGCCCTGGATCGTGGCAATCGGGGTCTCGGTCGGGTCCGGGACGGGAGTCGGGGTGGGCGTCGGCGCCGGGGTGGGTGCCGGGGCCGAACCAGAATGCGTCGGGGTGGGACCGCCGACCTCGAAGTCCGCCGAGTTGTCGTCGGTGTCGACGCCATGACGACGCTCGATCGAGGTGGTGTTCGACGGAGCGGGAGCCGCCTTCTTCTCGGCCACCGAGGCAGCACCGTAACCAACCAGGTCAACGGTGGCCCCAGATGCGTCAGTGATACGTACCGAACCCTTGGTGGCACTCATGAATGCCGAGCACTCGGCGTCGGGAGTCGGGAGGGCCTTGCTGCCGCCGTCTCCCCTGGCCTCCTGGACCAGGAAGTGGCCACCAGCCTTGACGACGCCGGCCAGGCTGCAGGTGTTGGCCACCTTGCCCTTGCCAGTGAGGTATTCCAGCTTCCACCCCTTGACGGAGACGTCCGTGGAGGTGGGGTTGAGCAATTCGACGAAGTCGTGGGTCCAAGTGGCACCGGAGTTACCGCCACCTCCATAGACCTCATTGATGACGACGTGGCTGGCTGCTGTCGGATCGGCATGGGCCGGCTGGACCGCGACGACAGCGGCGGCGCCGCACGACAGAGCAGAGAGGCCTGCCAGGACGCGTCTGGACATTGTGGTCATGAGAAATCCCATCTCGTGGCAGGGAACGTTCGCGCGCCACCTTGCCACGGTAGATACGACGGAAGGAACGGTTGTCACCGACAATTCACCGAATTTTCCCCCATCATTGCGTGACGACCCGGCATCTCACGGCTAATTCACAGGATTGCCGGAGAGTCAGAAGATCTTGACTGGGGAGACGACGTCAGCGACGACGAGGATAAGCCCCATGACAAGCATGAGGACGCCGATGACCCATGCCACGGGCAGCATCATCGCGGTATCGGCCGGGCCCGGATCAGGCTTGCCAGCAATCCGAAAGATCCGCCGTTTGCACGCCTCGTAGATGGCTCCGGCGATGTGTCCACCATCCATGGGTGGCAGGGGCACCACGTTGAACCAGAAGAGGAAGAGATTGAGGCCACCAAGCAAGCTCGCCCCCGAGGCAACCTTGTCCCCGAAAGTCAGTTGCCCATTGCCTGCGATGTCTCCGGCAACTCGCGACGCTCCCACGATGCTCATCGGGCTGTTGACGTCACGAGTCTTGCCGGTGACCATGTCAGAGGCGACATTCCAGGTCAGCACGGGGAGTCTGGCCAGGGCACTCAACGACTGCTGCGACATCACCCACATCTGGGAGACGGTGTCCCCCGGCCCGGAATGAACGATCACCATGGTCGGGCTGAATCCCAAATATCCCACCTTGACGCTGCGGCCAGGGTTGTTGATGTCTGGCATCTCATTGAGAATGGTCCGGGTCGGTTCCAGAGCCACCGGGTGACCGTCCCGCTCCACCTCCAGACGGACTTCCCCGTCCCCGTTGTCACGGATGAGTTCTTGCAACTGGGACCAGGACTCGACCTGTTCGCCGTTGAAGGAGACAATGCGGTCCCCCGGCTGCAGCCCGGCTCTCGCTGCCGGGGCCGGCGGGTCGTCCGACGAGCACTCCTGAGTCTTGGCCATCTGGACACACGGAGTCACCGCGGCCACCGTGGTCGTCTCGGCGGGCCGACCGTAGATGCCGAACACTCCCCAGAACAACAGGAAGGCCAGCAGCAGGTTGGTGAGGATTCCGCCACTCATGATGATGAGACGCTGCCAGACGGGTTTGTCGCTGAAGAGACGTCCGCGGTCCGCGTCAGTGATCTCCTCAGCCTCGGCTGCCCTAGCCTCGTCGGCCAGCTTCGTCAGCTTGTTGGCATGACGGTGATGCACCTCGGCCGGATACATCCCGACCAGGCGCACGTAGCCGCCGAGCGGTATCCACTTGAACCCGTACTCGGTCTCGCCGCGTTCGACCGACCACATCTTGGGCCCGAATCCGGCGAAGAACTCGGTGACCTTGACCCCGAAGATCTTGGCCGGGATGAAATGGCCACACTCGTGCAGCAGAACCGAAAGGATGATGAGGGCGAAGAAGAGGATCCCCGCCAGCACCTCGACCAGTACGGTCACTGGCCGCGTCCCCGTGCGCACAGCTCGGCGGCGCGGCGGCGGCCCCACGAGTCGGCCGCCAGCACGGCGTCGAGGCTGAGGGCTTCGTCACCGATGTGACGAGCGCCAGGCACACCATTACCGTCACCGGACAGGTGCTCGTCAAGGACGGCGGCGATGGTGTCGGTAATGTCGAGGAATCCGATGCGGCCCTCGCAGAAGGCGTCGACACAGGACTCGTTGGCGGCATTGAAGACGGCCGGAGCCGTGCCGGACGCCTTACCCGAGCAACGCGCCAGTTCGACGGCCCCGAAGGTCTCGTTGTCCAGCGGCTCGAAAGTCCACTGGGTGGCGGTCGACCAGTCACAACCAGCCGCGGCGTCAGGGATGCGATCGGGCCACGACAGACCCAGGGCGATCGGCAGCCTCATGTCGGGCGGAGATGCCTGGGCGATGGTGGCGCCGTCCCAGAACTCCACCATGGAGTGGACGACGGACTGGGGATGGACGACGACGGTGATGTCGTCGAGGTCGACGTCATAGAGCAGGGCGGCCTCGAGCAGCTCCAAGCCCTTGTTGACCAAGGTCGAGGAGTTAATCGTGATGACGCGTCCCATGTTCCAGGTGGGGTGCTTCATGGCGTCGGAGGCGGTGACGTCCGCCAGGGATTCCCTGTCACGGCCGCGGAACGGACCGCCGGAGGCCGTCAGGACGAGACGGCGCACCTCATTGCGTCCACCTCCGCGCAGACACTGGGCAAAGGCGGAGTGCTCCGAGTCGACCGCGACGATCTGTCCGGGAGTGGCCGCCTGAGTGACGAGCCTGCCACCGATGACCAGGGACTCCTTGTTGGCCAGGGCCAGGGTCGTCCCGGCAGCAAGGGTTGCCAGGGTCGGGCGCAGACCGGCAGCTCCGGTGATGGCATTGCAGACGACGTCAGCGGGCATCCCGGCCAGCTGTGTCGAAGCCTCCGGCCCCGCCAGGATCTGAGGATTGGGCACCGGGACATCGCGTGACCCGGCCTGGACAGCCAGTGCTCTCATGAGTTCCTCGGCTGCATCCTCCCGTGCGATCGCCACCACGGGAATGGAGAAGTCGAGTACCTGCTGGGCCAGCAGGCCAACGTCTGAACCACCTGCCGATATGCCGGCGACCTCGAATTGGTCACGGCGTGACGCAATGACCTCCAGGGTCTGCGTTCCGATCGATCCAGTGGAGCCGAGAATGATGACCTTCTTCACCCTGCCAGTCTGTCATGACCATTCCAGAGGGCCGATTCGAGGGAGAATTCGTTCAATCGTCGCCTCAAAACCCTGGCCAGCGGCCCTACAGTGGATTCATGACCGACAGTGTCCTCGACATCACCGCCGATGCCCTCGAAGAAGCCGGGGTCCACCCCCATCGACTCATCGTCCGTCAGCACGGGCAGGTCGTCGGGCGGCGTCGCTGGGCACCCTGGAGCCCCGACGTACCCGGCCTCGTCTATTCCTGCTCGAAGACCTTCACCTCTGCTGCCGTCGGCATCGCAGTGGACCGTGGCGCCTTCGGGTACGACGACACCCTGGCCGACCTGTTGCCCACCTCCTGCACCGGTGAGACCGGCCCGGTGGCCAGATCCATCAGGGTCCGTGACGTCCTGGCGATGGCGAGTGGCCACTCCCCCGAACAACTCGCCGAGCCTCCCCTGGGCGTACTGCGAATTCCCAGCACCGAGACCGCTCAGCTGTGGTTGGCGACCGAACCTGCCGAACGCCCCGGGGCCGACTTCGCCTACAACAACCTCGGCACCTGGCTGCTCTCTCGGATCGTGCGTCAACACACCGGGGCGGATGTCGACGCCATCATCACCCGAGAGGTACTGGAACCGCTGGGCTGTGGGCCACACAGCTGGGCCGGCGACATGGATGGCATTCCGTTGGGGTTCAGTGGCCTGCACATCGACGCCGAGGACATGGGTCGGTTCGCCCAGCTCCTCCTCGACGACGGCATCCATGACGGCAAGCGTCTGCTCCCCCGGGAATGGATCGAGCAGCACCGCGTCAAGCATGTCGAATCCGATGGCCTCACCGGCCCCGAGTGGGGACTGGGTTATGGCTGGCAGACCTGGATCTCGAGCCACGGCTACCGTCTTGACGGCGCCTTCGGCCAGTTCGCCCTCGTCATCCCCGAGGTCGACGCCGTCGTCGTCATGACCAATGAGGTCGGCGAGGGCCCCGGGGACAAACAGGCGATTCTGCAGATCGTCTGGGATCATCTCGTTCCCGCACTGGTGGAGGGGATCGATCCCGAACCCGAGGAAGTTGTCCGCACCCTGCCCACGGTCTCCGGGAAGTTCGACCCGGCGCGCTCGGTGCAGGGAATCGTCGATGGTTCTCACATTGTCGTCTCCCCTCGCGGTGACGGTGACGGCTGGGCGATGTCCTGGCACTGCGCCCAACCCCAGTTCGGCATCTTCGACGCCGCTCTCGACCTCGTCGTCGGTCATGACGAGTGGCTGACGTGTCACTGCCGTGTCGGTGAGGGTTCCATCGACATCGCGGCAAGCGGTGGTTGGCAGGGCGAGACCTTCATCGCGAAACTTGACGTCATCTCCAGTCCCCACGGCCTGACTGTGCGGATGTCGCCGGGTTCCACGACGATCCAGTGGGATCGTGTCCCCCTCGATCCCCGCGGTCTGCTTGGTTTGGTCCACCCGGAGCCGCATCGATGAGCCCGTCCCACATCGAGATCGAGAGGGTCGAGCAGCCGGAGCAGACGGCACCGGATCCATCCGGACGAGGGAAGGGGCCGATCTGACCGAGTGTGCCGCCCTTGCTGACGTCCATGATCTCGCTGCCACCGGCGGCGGACCAGGTGCGATGGATTCGCTCAGACGACACCCATCGCGATGACGGCGTCCGCCACCTTGGTGAATCCGGCGATGTTGGCGCCCATGACGTAGTCGCCTGGGTGGCCATAGGCGTCAGCGGTCTCGATGCAGCGATCATGGATGTCAGCCATGATCTGCTGCAGGCGGGCCTCTGTGGCGTCGAAGTCCCAGGAGTCGCGCGCGGCATTTTGCTGCATCTCCAGGGCCGAGGTGGCCACGCCACCAGCGTTGGAGGCCTTGCCGGGAGCGAAGAGGACACCGGCATCATGGAAGGCGTGCACAGCCTCGGGGGTACATGGCATGTTGGCACCTTCGGCCACGGCAACCACACCATTCCGGATGAGCGTGGCGGCAGCCTGGCCATTGAGCTCGTTCTGGGTCGCGCAAGGCAGGGCGACGTCAGCCGTGGTGTCCCAGATCGAGCCGTCGGTGTGGAAGGTGGCCGAGTCGCGGCGAGCGGCGTACTCGCTGATGCGTGCCCGCTCGATCTCCTTGACCTGCTTGAGCAGGGCGACGTCGATCCCCTTCTCGTCCACGACGTACCCGTTGGAGTCCGAGCACGCGACGACCGTCGCACCGAGGTCCTGGGCCTTCTCGATGGCGTAAATGGCGACGTTGCCCGACCCGGAGACGGTGACTCGCAGGCCGTCCAAGGACCTTCCATTGGTCGCCAGCATGCGCTGGACGAAGAAGACCGCGCCGTAGCCGGTGGCCTCGGTGCGCACCAGGGAACCACCCCAGGTGAGTCCCTTTCCGGTGAGAACCCCGGACTCGTGACGGTTGGTGATCCGCTTGTACTGGCCGAAGAGGAAACCAATCTCACGGCCACCGACGCCGATGTCACCGGCAGGGACGTCGGTGTGCTCACCGAGATGGCGGTAGAGCTCGGTCATGAACGACTGGCAAAACCTCATGACCTCACCTTCGGAGGCGTCGTGCGGATCGAAGTCCGAGCCGCCCTTGGCACCACCGATCGGCATGCCGGTCAGCGCATTCTTGAAGACCTGCTCGAAACCGAGGAACTTGATGGTTCCCAGGTACACCGAGGGGTGGAATCGCAGTCCGCCCTTGTACGGCCCCAGTACCGACGAGTACTCGACACGGAAGCCACGGTTGATGCGCACCTTGCCCTTGTCATCGACCCACGGGACCCGGAAGATGATCTGACGCTCCGGTTCGCAGATACGCGACAGGACTGCTGCCTCGACGTACTGCGGGTTCTTCTCGAGCACCGGGCCGAGGGACTCGAAGATCTCCCGTACGGCCTGATGGAACTCGGCCTCCCCCGAATTGCGCTTCAGCACCGCCTCGTAGGCGTCCTCGAGCTGGCTATCCATCCTGCGACCTCCTTCATGTGCAGACGTCCTTCGGTTGATTTTCGCACCACATCGCCCCGAGCCATCCCCCTGGCTCACCCAATGGACTAGTTGCCCAAACCTTCCGAGCGCCCCACAGCAGCCAACTGACCACATGCGCCATCAATTTCGGAGCCTCGGGTGTCGCGCACCGTGACCGGAATCTTCCAGCGCTCCAGGATCTCGACAAAGGCATCCTGATCCTCCGGGCGTGACGCCGTCCAGCGCGAACCCGGGGTCGGGTTGAGCGGGATGAGGTTGACGTGAGCCCAGGTCCAGTCACCACGACGACGAATCTGGCGAGCCAGCACGGCGGCCCGATCAGCCTGGTCGTTGATGTCCTTCATGAGAGCGTACTCGATCGAGACCCGACGCTTGGTCTTCTCCGCGTACTGCCAGGCGGCATCGAGGAGCTCGTCGACCTTCCAACGACGGTTGACCGGGATGAGTTCATCACGCAACTCATCGTCGGGGGCATGCAGGGAGACGGCCAGGGTGACGGGGATCCCCTCCTCGGTCAGCGCCTTGATACGCGGCACGAGCCCAACGGTAGAGACCGTCAGGGCCCGGGCACTCATGCCAACCCCGTCGGGCCCCTCAGCGGTCAAGGTGCGAATCGCAGTGAGCACCGAACGGTAATTGGCCATCGGCTCGCCCATGCCCATGAAAACGATGTTGTGAACTCGGCCACTAGCCCCGGGAACCTCTCCAGCCTCGATGAGACGGTTGGCCGCCAGCACCTGGCTCACGATCTCAGCGGTGGACATGTTGCGCTGGATACCGCCCTGCCCGGTCGCGCAGAACGGGCAGGCCATGCCGCAGCCGGCCTGGGAGGAGATGCACAAGGTGGTGCGAGCCGCAGAATGATGGGTGGCTGGGTAATGCATGAGAACCGACTCCACCAGCGCCCCGCCATGTAGCCGCCACAGAGTCTTCACGGTCATGCCACGGTCGCAGGACTGCCGGGAGACCTGGGTCAACAGGGTCGGGAACCATGCGTCGGCGACTTCCTGACGGGCTGACTTGGGCAGGTCGGTCCACTCGGTGGGGTCAACCTCCCAACGGTCGAAGACGTGGGTGGAAATCTGGCGTGCGCGGAAGGCCGGCAGACCGAGATCTTTGACTGCCTGCACCCTCTCCTCGACGCTCAGATCGATCCAGTGGCGGGGGGGCTTGGTGCGCTTCGGGGTACGCACCACCACCGGAATTTCCTTCTCGGCCAGCGGTGTGGTGGGCAGCACCAGTCCCGACGGAGACAGGCTCGGACGCTCGGATTCAAGGTCGGTCACGACATTCCTCTCAGAATTGAGGTCAGCCACCATGGATCCGTTCACGGTGGCTGCGAGGTTTCCCGGCGCGATCAGATGACAGGCACAAGCTCGGTCACAGCACCAAGGACATGACGAGCCATGCGAAGGGTGCTGAGAACAGCACCGAGTCCAGCCGGTCCATCACTCCGCCGTGGCCGGGCAGAAAGTTCGACATGTCCTTGATACCGGCATCGCGCTTGATCATTGACTCGACGAGATCTCCCGCAGTCCCAGTGAACGCGAGAACCACGCCGAGGAGCAAACCGGCCCAGGCCGGGGCTGAGAGCAGGCCACCCAGACAGGCCCATCCGACGAGGGCCGCCGTGATGACGGATCCGGCGAATCCCTCCCAGCTCTTCTTGGGGCTGATCATCGGAGCCATCTTGTGCTTGCCGAAAAGCACCCCGATGGCATAGCCGCCAGTGTCGGAGGCGACGACGCTGAGGATCCAGGTGGCGATGCGACGACTGCCTCCGTCGTCTCCCATCATGAGTGGGACGAAGCAGCCCAGCAGAGGCAGGTAGGCGATAGTGAACAGACTCGCCGCGACATCCTCGACGAATCCGTCGGAACCGCGCGGCAGACGCCATGCCATCGCCGCGACCGTCGTCGCCCCGAGGGTGGCAACGAGGAAGGTGTTGGGCAGGATGTGGAGGTCCATCGTCGAGGCCGCGTAGGCCCCGATGACCATCACCACGGTACCGACACAGATCGGCACAACTGCAGAATCCATGCCCAGTCGAGCCATCGCTCGATGAAGCTCGATGGCTCCGGCCACCAGAGCAAGGGCCATCAGCAGGACGAACCCCCAGTGCCACCACCCGACGGTGCCGATGACGGCCCCGCACAGCACCACACCCGTGGTGATGGCAGCAGGAAGGTCACGGCCGGCACGTGGGGTACGTGTGGCCGTGGCCTTCTGCTGCGAGTTGTCCATCCCGAATCCGATCAGATCTCGAGGAGCTCGCTCTCCTTGGACTTCAGGAGTTCGTCGATCTGTTCGACGTACTTGCGCGTGACCTGGTCGAGCTCCTTCTCCAGACGAGTCATCTCGTCCTCGGAGATCTCCTTGTCCTTCTCCTGCTTCTTGACGATGTCGTTGCTTGCGCGACGGACGTTGCGGACGGCGATACGGCCTTCCTCAGCCTTCCCCTTGGCCATCTTGATGTACTCCTTGCGGCGTTCCTCGGTGAGGGCCGGCAGGACACAACGCACGACGTTGCCGTCATTGGAGGGGTTAACGCCCAGATCCGAGTCGCGGACGGCCTTCTCGACCTCGTTGACGCAGCTCTTGTCGAACGGGGCGATGAGGACGGTGCGAGCCTCCGGAACCTGGAAGCTGGCGAGCTGCTGCAGGGGGGTGGGGGCGCCGTAGTAATCGACCATGATCTTGTTGAACATGGCGGGATTGGCACGTCCGGTTCGAATGGCCGCGAACTCCTCGCGGGCATGGTCGACCGCTGACCCCATCTTCTTCTCGGCGTCCTTGATGATGTCGCTCACTGTGTAGTCCTTCCTTGGTGTGTCTTCGATGGTTCAGCGATGGACGGTGGTGCCGATCTCCTCACCATTGATGACACGGGCGATGTTGCCCGGGGTCTCGAGGTTGAAGAAGACCATCGTCAGATCGTTGTCCCTGGCCATGGCGACGGCGGTGGCGTCGGCGACCTTGAGGTCACGTGACAGGAATTCGTCGTAGGTCAGTTCATCGAACTTGTGGGCGTTCGGGTTAGTCTTGGGATCGCTGTCATAGACGCCGTCCACTCCCTGTTTGCCCATGAGTAGGGCATCCGCGCCGATCTCGAGGGCTCGCTGCGCAGCAACGGTGTCGGTCGAGAAGTACGGCATCCCGGACCCAGCGCCGAAGATGACAACTCGTCCCTTCTCCATGTGACGCTCGGCCTTGCGGGGAATGTACGGTTCGGCGACCTGGCCCATGGTGATGGCGGTCTGGACGCGGGTGTCGACTCCAGCCTTCTCACAGAAATCCTGAAGGGCGAGGCAGTTCATGACAGTGCCAAGCATGCCCATGTAATCGGCGCGATCACGCTGCATGCCGCGTTGCTGAAGCTCAGCTCCACGGAAGAAGTTCCCACCTCCGACGACGACGGCCACCTGGACGCCGCTGTTGGCGATATCGGCGATCTCGCGGGCCTTGGCGGCCACGACATCGGCGTCGACACCGATTCCTCCCCCTCCGAAAACCTCTCCGGACAATTTGAGAAGAACTCGGTTGTAGCGCTCTGGCATCATCTCTCCTGGTCGGCGGACATTGACGCGGGATGCGTCACTTCAGCTTAGCCCGAGGATGGCTACCGCCGCAGTTCACCGTGGTCTCGACCGGCATTCACTACCGGGGGGATCCCGTCATGGGTGGCCCGGGACCTCTGAACTCCAGCGAACCCTCGAGTCTGGGAACGACGAACGGCCCCACCACGTGGTGGGGCCGTTCGTGTCAGCCATCCCCGGTTCGTGCCGGGAAGGAGTCACTCTCCAGCGGAGAAGCGCACGAAGCGCTTGATGGTGACGTCAGCGGCCTCAAGGGTCTGGGCGACGGACTTCTTGTCGTCGGAGATGGCCGGCTGGTCGAGCAGGCAGTTCTCCTTGTAGAAGCCGTTGAGACGACCTTCGACGATGCGGTCGATGATCTTCTCGGGCTTGCCCTCCTCGCGGGCGATGTCGCCGGCGACAGTGCGCTCGTGCTCGACGACGTCGGCGGGGACCTCGTCACGGGACAGCCAGCGCGGGTTCATGGCGGCGATCTGCAGGCAGACGCCGTGCACGGCCTCCTTGTCGCCACCCTCGTACTCGACCATCACGCCGACCTGCGGGGGCAGGTCCTGGGAACGACGGTGAAGGTAGACGTGAGCGTTGCCGTCGACGTGGGCGGCGTTGGCGAGCTCGATCTTCTCACCGATCTTGGCGGCGAGCTCAGCGAGCTTGTCGGCGACGGTGGTGCCGTCGGCCAGGGTGGCGGCGTTGGCGGCGTCCTTGGAGTCGGCTCCAGCCTTATCGACGGCCTCGGCAATCTCCTTGGCAGTGGCGATGAACTCCTCGTTCTTGGCGACGAAGTCGGTCTCGGAACCGATGTGCACCAGGGAAGTACCGGCAGCGGCGACCAGGCCGTTGCTGGCCTCGCGGTCGGAACGCTTGGCGGCCTTGGCAGCGCCGGAGACGCGCAGAATGTCAACGGCCTTGTCGAAGTCGCCGTCGGCCTCCGTGAGTGCCTTCTTGGCGTCCATCATGCCGGCGCCGGTGGCGTCGCGCAGCTTCTTGACCTCAGCAGCAGTGATAGCCATGGGTAATCTCAGTCCTGTCTAGACGTGGGCGAACTTCAGTTGGACTTCTCGGCCTCGTCGGCCTTGGGGGCGTCGGCCTTCGGCTCCTCGGCCTCAGTCTTGTTCTCAGCCTTGGCGTCTCCACCCTGGAGGAGCTCACGCTCCCAGTCAGGCATGGGCTCAGCCTCGGCAGCCTGGTCACCGGACTTGCCGGAGGAGCGAGCCATGAGGCCCTCGGCGACGGCGTCGGCGATGATGCGGGTCAGCAGGGACACCGAACGGATGGCGTCGTCATTGCCCGGGATCGGGTAGTCGACCTCGTCCGGGTCGCAGTTCGTGTCGAGGATGGCGACAACCGGGATCTTGAGCTTGCGAGCCTCGTCAATGGCGAGGTGCTCCTTCTTGGTGTCGACAACCCAGATGGCCTGAGGAGTCTTCGGCATGTCGCGGATGCCACCGAGGTCCTTGGCCAGCTTGTCCTTCTCACGGGAGAGCATGAGCAGCTCCTTCTTCGTGAGACCGGAGCCAGAGACCTTGTCGAAGTCCATGGCCTCAAGCTCCTTGAGTCGGGCGATGCGCTTCGAGATGGTCTGGAAGTTGGTGAGCATTCCGCCGAGCCAACGCTGGTTGACGTAGGGCATGCCAACGCGGCTGGCCTGCTCGACGATGGACTCCTGAGCCTGCTTCTTGGTGCCGACGAAGAGAATCTGGCCCCCCTTGGCGACAGTCTCCTTGACGAAGGCGTAAGCCTTGTCGATGTAGGCCAGCGACTGGTGCAGGTCGATGATGTAGATGCCGTTGCGCTCGGTGAAGATGAAACGCTTCATCTTCGGGTTCCAGCGACGGGTCTGGTGTCCGAAGTGAACGCCGCTCTCGAGGAGCTGGCGAGTGGTGACGACGGCCATGACCGTGTCCTTCCTCATCAGGGCACACCATGGGTGTGCCAAACGGTTGTGCGGCGACGCGGGATTGCGTCACCTCCTGATGCATCACCGCTCGCCCGCCTGCCGTGGCAGGACCGTGGGCGTCCGGTGTCGATGACGTCGATGCATGCGAAGTCAGCCCGAAAGCGTCCGGACTGCGTGTCTAGTGTATGACGCTGATCGAAGATTGGGCCAATTCATGACAGCGGACTGTGTGCGACCAATGGTGTTGGGCGACGACACCGCCGACGCCGTCATCCAACACCGCCATCACCCCTGCCGCTACGCGGACAGCAGGGCGCCCGCCGTCAGAAGCCGGTGTGGGGCATCATGCTGGGGCGTTCCTTCCGCATGGTTTCATGCCACTGCGAATGTGATGTCACGACCGGCGAGCGACCCGTACCTGTTGTGTTTGTGTTTGGGTTTGTGTCTGGAATGCGCGGGACAGTAACGATTGAAGTATTCGACGTCTCACCAGACGCGCCTGTTGACTTAGGTGCCGTAGACGACGTAGATGGGGCGGCAACGGTCTCCACGACGACCTCCTCGCTAGCACTATTTCCGTACACATCGGTCGCCTCGACGACAATTCTCTGTGTTCCAGTAGCTGTCGGGCTGCCCGATAACGTCCCACTGAGAGGCGTCAGTCCATCACCGGACATGTCACTACGCCACAACAGTCCATCGGGTAAAGACCCACGGGTCCGCCATGACAACGGCGCTGCTGCGCTTACCGTCATGGTGACCGGGTCGATCTCATGCCCCGCCGTGACTTTCTGGGTGCCCTTGCCCCTGACTGTGAACGATGGCTTGATGGTCGGTATCACTAGACCGTAACCCTTGATCATGAACCTCTGAACTGTTGTGTTCCCGGCATAATCGGTGACAGTCGTCACGAGAGTTCCGTCGGCTGCTGGAAAACGGTGAAAAGCTGTCGGATCGTCAGTGGTAGGACTGGCACCCCAGCCTCCGCGCACCGAACCTCCACGACGAATCTTGGTGATCAGCGAGGACGTACCGTCCATTCCCTGCCATGCCACGTCAAGCTGGTACCAGTCGGGCGAGGTGAGATTGCGCATGTGAAACCCGGAATGATCCTCGCCAATGACGATGTCGTTGAGGGTCACCGGGGCAGCCCACGAATCGTGGGTCCGCCCCCTATACGACAGCCCTTGGTCTTTATCCGAGCTGATCGTCAGGTCGTAGGGATATCCCTCGCGCACAGACACCGGCACCGTGGCTGACCCCGTGGAGCAGGGAACTGTCAGGCCATATGGCTGATTGTCAATGTCGCCAGGGGCGATATCAACGAGGCTGACGTGGATACGGCATGTCCCGGCAAGGCCCTTCGGGTCCCACGACACATCGAGATTGCCCGGAGTGGCCGCCTCCGTGAGCAGTTTCGAGGCCGTGGGAGATTCAGCCACCTTGATATGACGTGGCTGGGTCGAGTAATCAAAGACGGCCTTCGTAGGCTTCGAGACCTGACCGTCGTGACCGACAGCACGCACCGCAAAAGTCACCCTTCCCCTAGCGTCGGGAACTTTCTTGACATAGGCTAGATCGGTATATCCCGATGTCAGGTGGACAGTCTTGCCATCGGATCCAGTAGCGTCCACCACATACTCGGAGACGTCGTCGAAGGGTGCGGTCTGCCACGACAAGACGGCCTGCCCGTCGTCGTACACCTTGTCTAGTTTTACCCGACTGGGAGCCTCGGGCGCCTTGGCACCGTCACGTACCGATATCGAGCCGATGTTCATCTGGTAGTGAGACGAGGGGTCAAACTGAAGACCGATGGTGGTGATAGTTCGCCCTGCGAACCGCCCTAGGTCAAGGGTGGAGGTAGTCCACTGCCCACGGGCAGCACTCTGAGGCACCGCGAGGTTGATGACCTGCCCGGGGTGATCAGCGAAGACGAGGGCAACCTTCATGGCCCCTCCACTCGCCGAACTCTTGCGGAAAGTGAGTGGCATCGTAGTGTTGCCGCCCACCGTCAGGCGAGTTTTGAACAGCTTCAATGTCGTTTGCCGACTCATGTCACCGTGGACGACGAGGGATGAGCCCCCTCTCCATCCCCCGATTTGTTGGTAGGGGGTCTTCATCGAGACGCCGTCGACGCTTTTACGCTGTTCGGTCGGGCCGTAGTCGAAATCAACCGATGGTCGGGAACCTTTGGTGTCAATCCACCACTGCCAACTCGGCAGGATGGACTGGGCATCCATGTTGGTCCATGAGCGCGAGTTGGAGACCTCGCCATCGTGGTACCACTGCATGCCGTGACCGGTATTGAAATCAGTGTGGAAGCGTGACCCCGAAATGACCGACCTGGCCGGAGTGAAGTCGGCCACCCCAACCCATGATGAGGAGTCCTTGACGCCAACCTCAGGCCGGGAATTCCCTGGGTGTGACCCGGTGTCCTGCGGGTTAGATGTAACTCCCGAAAAGTACATCCTTTCACGTTCAGAAACCATCCATTGATAGGAATCCTGCTGGAACAGCGGAATGGACTTACTGACATTCTTGGGTTTAACATCGTCCGCCAGTCCCCGCTGGTACATATCGCTCGGGGTAAAGAGAGCAACCGACGCCTTCGGACTGTGATCCTCAACAGATTTGTAGAGACTCGGAAGCCGGGAGGCCGACGGGTGTTTCCCGTCGAACCGAGCCTGATTAGCTTCGACTCCGAAGAAGAGTGATTTGTGCGGATCATATCCACTGGCCCTGGCAGCGACAACCGACTGGTCCTGAGAGCCTGGCCACGTGTAGTTTAGGAACACTGAATCCATGATCTTGCCATGATCAAGCAAGTTGGATTTCGATGTCGAGAAGCTACCCGAAGAATTCGTGTACCACTGTGTGTAGAGACCTTTGGACGTCAGGTAGCTCATGAAAGGCTTGAATCGAGGATCTCGAAGGTTACCTTCTTCCTCATTGAGGAAGTACCCATCGAAACCGAAGTAACGTGCCATTTCGACCAGCTTCTCGGCAATAATGTATCCCTCAGAATTCGGATCTTTATCAAAGGCCTCAGCAAACGTGAGACCGGGACGAAAAGCCGGGTCAAAGTAGATCGTGCCGATGGATTTAACACCATTGCGATGGGCAGCGTTAGTGTAGGCGGCATTCGGGATGTCGACAATACCGAACTCGAAGTTGCGGGTGCGCCAATCACTGGTGGCGGGATCATACAACGCTTCAGGAGTGCGGGCTGTCGCAGAGCCATGCCAAGGACTCCAGTAGTCCACGTACTGCCAGAAATTAAGGACATTGTTCGCAAATCCATCATTATCCCGGAAATTCCCGAAAAATGAGTTGCCGTAGTCGCCCTGCATAAGCATAACCTCGGCCTTACCGTCAAGGTTGCGGCGAATCTGAGTGCCAGGGTCGCGGGCGATGCGCGACTGCAGCGGAACCTGAGCTCGCAGATAGGAGGCGTATGGGTCAGTCTGGGGACTCCAGGTACGGATGTCTTGCAGACGATGACCGGCATTGCGGGGCTGAGCCGACGCTAACACTCGATCCCCGACAGGGGCGACGCTGTCGTCAGCCTGCGCAGTCAACCCGCAGCCGACAATCCCTCCGAGTCCAACGATGACAGCCAGACCAGTAATAAGTAGTCGCTTCATAGTGGTCCTTTCAGCGGTGAAAGTAACACTACGCTAAACCGGATTAGTATATGGCGTCAAGGCCACGCCATAACTCGAGTAACATGCCAGCCAACTATCTCCGACACCTCACCGTGCACACTGGCACAGCTGATTCTTGATCCGACCCGCGCCGCGGCGTACCGATCCGTCACGTCATGGCTCTCCTGCCTCTATCCGACTGTTCGATATCTCTCTCCAACCGTCCGATATCGCGAGCAATATGACCGTCATACATCTGCTCAATCCTCAATCACCTCCGCGTGTCTACCTCGTCATCCCGACAGTGACAGGCCACAGTGGGAATCGATGAATCCCCGCCCTGACTCCCCGCGCCTTCCGAGTGCGCTCTCGGTGCCCATCGAGGACTTCTCCGATCATCTCGCAACCCTGCATCGCTCCCCCAACACCATTCGTGGCTACCGGGCTGACCTCACCGACCTCATGGAGCACGTGCACGACCACGGTGTCAACTCGATCGGACACATCGATACGGCCCGCGTGCGAGCCTGGCTGGCCGACACCCGGCTGGCTGGCGCAACGGCGGCCACCATGCAGCGCCGCTGGTCAGCGGCGCGGGTCTTCTTCCGATGGGCATCCAACGAGGGGCTCATCGACGGAGACCCGACGACCGCCCTGTCCTCGGCCAAGGCTCCGAAACGTCTGCCGACCACCCTCGGCGTCGAGCAGGCACGCCACATCCTTGACGATGCGGTTGCCGAGGCGCACAGCGATGAGTCACCGCAGGGTGCCCGTGATGCCGCCATCCTGGAAGTGCTCTACGGAGGCGGCCTGCGCGTCGGTGAGCTGTGTGGTCTGGACCTGGGTGACGTCGACCGCTCTCGCCAGACGGTGCGAGTGACCGGCAAGGGAAACAAGCAACGCACCGTGCCGATGGGAGGGCCCGCGCTGCGCGCTGTCGACGAATGGCTGGGGCGTCGTCAGGAATGGGTCTGCCCCACCTCTGGAAGGGCACTCTTCCTCGGCACCCGTGGTGGTCGGATCGACCAACGAGTGGTGAGACGCATCGTTCACACCCATCTGCGAGCCGAGCCGGATTCCCCCGACCTGGGACCCCACGGACTGCGTCACGCCATGGCGACGCACCTTCTGGAGGGCGGAGCTGATCTACGAACTGTCCAAGACATACTGGGCCATGAATCACTGGCCACCACTCAGATCTACACACACGTATCCACCGAGAGACTACGGACGGCTTTTCGTCAGGCTCACCCCAGGGCGTGACCCCTTCGGGTCACGGCCCGAGCCACCTGGTCGTCGACGAGGATCACCCCATCACGACCGGCTCCCAGCCATGGCGGCATCAACGTACCGGCAGACCTCATACGAGGTTTCGCGCCGGGAAGCTCCAAGGGCTGGCGAAGGTCCCGTCTGACCGACACCACCCGAGCTCGCCCCTGCATTGGCAGGAGACGTACCTCGGTGTCCAACAGGGTCATCGGATTCTGATACTCAGTTCCTTTCTTGAGTCCCCAGTGCAGACAAGTCCGGGAACATGGTGGTCCCACGCCCACTAGCCCAATGACCTGACCGGGAATGACGACGTCACCGACCGCCACGACAGGAACCACCGGCATGTGGGTGGTCCGCCGTCCGTCGGGCAACATGATGCTGACCGCCCCGGTGCCGGCGACTTGTCCGGCGAAGACGACGACCCCAGCGGTGACGGTCCTCACCGGCTCCCCCGGCGATGCCGAGAACTCCACCCCACGGCTGCCGGGCAACCACGGCTTGGCCGGAGGATCGAACCCCTTGATGACGGGACCGGGCACGGGAGGACGCCTCCCGGCCGGCACGCCACGATCACCTGTCGGTCGTGCTCGCCACGACAGAGCTTCCGCGGACGGAGCCGCAACGCTGCGCGTAGGGGCAGGCAAAACCAACAGACATGTCCCGATGACGATGATCAACACACTGATACAGACAGATTTCCTCACATCTTCAGTTGTCGTCCGAGCCCTCGACATCCGCCATCATCTTTCTGGCCTGTGGACAACCACACGACATTGGATGTCATTGCTTGTGGACAACCCCACGTCCTGCGTCATGTGGCCTTGTGGAAGGCTCATCGTGAGTAGGCTGCCAATCATGGCCCTCACCCCAGTTCTTGCCTGCCATCGCACCACCGATGTCTCAGTCGGAGGTATCACCGCATGGCAGCTGACCGATGATTCCGACGGGCTCCACACCGAGATCGTCGGCAGCTGCCAGCTCGGGGACGCGTCCTGGGTGACGCCGCTGTACAACGTGGTCGCCGTGCTCTGCGAACGTGACAGCACCCTGTGGCTCGTCCATCCCGGACGCCAGTTCCAGGTTGTCGGAACCGTCGAGCTGGAAGGCCAATCGCCCTGCCACGGTGCCGTCGATCCCACCGGTCGACTCATGGCGATCGCCGACTACGCCTCCGGTCAGGTTGAGTTCGTGGATCTGTCGGACCTAACCCGGCCGACGGTTCGTCACGTCCTGGATCTGGGCCAGGACCGCGCCTTCCCCGGCCCGCTGCCTGACCGTCAGGAAGGGCCTCACGCCCACCAGGTGACCTGGTTGGATCGCGCTCACCTCGCCGTCACCGACCTGGGGGCCGACCGTGTCTGTTTCCTGCGCTGGAGCGAGGCTGGTCCTGAGATCATCGGTTCTCTCAAGACCCCTGCCGGTATGGGCCCTCGTCACCTCACCCTCACCGAGGACGGCCGCAAGCAGATCCTGACCGTCGCCGGAGAATTGTCCGGAACGGTCAGCACTTGGTCACGGCCCACCGGACACGACATGTGGGCTCGGGATTGGCGATTCGTCACCGAGACGCCGTCATCGCGCTGGTCAAAGGTCCCTTCTCGGGGAGGTTATCCCTCCCAAGCACCTGCCCAGCCGTCTGCAATCGTGTCCTCCCCGGATGGCCAACACTTCGTCGCCAACCGTCTGGTGGGAAGTGTCGGGGTGTTGGAAGGCCGGTTCGGACGACTCGAACTGGTCGACGAATTCGACGGCACCGGGGCCAATCCGCGTGACATCACCGTGACCACGCAGGGCGGCACCCGAGTCTGGGCCGCACTGCCGGAAGAGGGCCACATCGCGATTCATTGCCGCGACGACCAGACCGGCGAGTGGCAGGTCGAGACCACCATCGACCAACCCGGGGTCATGCGGGTGCTCGTCGGCCCAACCATCGGGTGATCACGGGCACCTGCCCACTCGTGAGACAATCACCCCCGGACATTCATCAACCTCAGGAGATCAGCCATGCGCAAGCACACCCCCAATGACGACCCCCGTTGGGAGGATCTGTTCAAAGGTGGGTCCCTGCGCCGGGTCACCCGGTGGGGGGAGCCTGTTCTCCACGCCCAGACCCACCCCGTCACCGAGTTCAACGAGGACCTGACGACCCTCATTCGTGACATGTTCACCACCATGGACGCCGCCGACGGTGTGGGTCTGGCCGCAACCCAGGTGGGGGTTGACCTGTCTCTGTTCGTCTACATCTGCCCGGACGCCGACAACATCGTCCACCATGGTGCCTTCTGCAACCCGGTCGTCACCCTGCCGGAGGGACGCGATCGCCGCCTCGAGGCGGCTGACGAAGGCTGCCTCTCCTGGCCCGGCGGATTCCAGTCCCTGGCCCGCCCCGACCTGGCCACCTGCACGGGCCAGGATCCCTGGGGCAACGACATCACCGTCACCGGAACCGGTTTCTTCGCCCGCTGTCTGCAGCACGAGACCGACCACTGCAACGGAGTCGTCTTCGGGGACCGGCTCTCCAAGCGTTCACGTCGCAAGCTCGACGAGCAGCACGACAAGGTGGCCCATCTCTACCCCGACGACTGGCCGCTCACCCCGAAGGGCTGATTCGTGAGGGCGTGACGTCCCGCAACTCGTAGCAGGCCACCGCTGCAGCTGCTGCGACGTTGAGGGAGTCCACTCCTCCGGCCATCGGGATGCGCACCACGACGTCGGCCTGACTGATCCAGTGGGACGACAGACCCGCCCCCTCAGTGCCCATGAGCAGGGCAACCTTCCGTGGGTTGGCTCGCAGGTCCGCGGAGAACTCGTCCAGGGTGACCGAGTCGTCACTCAGGGCCATTGCCGCCACCGTGAAGCCATGGTTTCGCAGCTCGTCGAGACCACCTGACCAGTCCTCGAGCCTGGCCCAGGGCAGCTGGAAGACGGTTCCCATCGACGTCTTGATGGCTCGACGGTAGAGCGGATCGGCAGCGCGGGGGGCCAACAGGACACCGTCCCACCCGATGCCTGCGACACACCGGATGATCGCGCCGACATTGGTGTGGTCCACGATGTCCTCGCACACCACCAGTCGGCGAGCATCCGTGAGATCGGCGGCGCTCCAGCGGGTCTGTCGACACATCGACGCCAGAGCACCACGGTGGACGTGGAACCCGGTCACCTGCTCGGCCAGGGCTTCGGAGACGACGTAGACCTCGACGTCAAGGTCGTCGAAGAGATCGCGCAGACCGTCGATCCAGCGAGGAGCCAGCAGGAATGATCTGGGCGGGTACCCCGCCTCACAAGCGCGCCGGATGACCTTGGCCCCCTCCGCGATGAAGAGCCCATGCTCAGCCTCCAAGGACTTTCGCAAGTTGACGTCGCGCAAGCTGACGTAGTCGGCCAGGCGCGAGTCGGCCGGATCGTCGATGTCTATGAACGTTGCCACCGCTCCAACCTACCGGTGGCTATCGTGGGCAGGTGAGTTCCGCCAAGCCACGCCGCAAGCTGCCCATCGACGGATTCGTCATCGCCATCGTCGTGACGGCCATCATTGGGTCGATCTTTCCTGCCACGGGGCCGGCTGTACCCGTCGTCGATCACGGCGTCACTGTCCTTATTTTTATCCTGTTCTTCCTCTATGGTGCCCGGCTGGAACCCCGCGAAACTCTCGACGGTCTCAAGAATTGGAAATTACAGGGAGCGATCCTGGTCTCTACCTTCGTCGTCTTTCCGCTCGTCGGACTGGCAATGCACGGCCTAGTGCCTTGGGCGATACCCAAAACCCTGTACGTCGGAATGTTGTGGATTTGCCTGGTGCCCTCGACGGTGCAGTCGTCGATCAACTTCACCTCAATCGCCCACGGCAACGTCGCGGGGGCCATCGTTGCAGCAACCACATCGAATCTCTTGGGGACCTTCCTCACCCCCGTCCTGGCCCTCCTCATGATGTCGACGAGCGGCGGGCTGACGATTCAGGCGTCAAGCTTTCTTGATGTCATCATTCAATTGCTGCTGCCGTTTGTGTTGGGCCAGCTGTCACGTCGGTGGACCGCAGATTTCGTCACAAGGCACCGTAAGCCACTCAAATTTGTCGATCAGGGGTCAATCATCCTCGTCGTCTATTCGGCATTTTCAGAAGGTATGCGCGAGCACATGTGGTCCTTGGTGTCACCGGCATCGATGATCGTCCTGACCCTCATATGCCTGGTCCTGTTGTTCTTCATGCTGTGGTTGACCTGGGCAGGAGCCGGATGGCTCGGCTTCGACCGTGACGACCGCATCGCCATACAGTTTTGCGGCACCAAGAAATCGCTGGCCACCGGCCTACCGATGGCGACGGTGCTGTTCGCGGGACAGCCGGTCGGTCTCATCGTGCTGCCTCTCATGATCTTCCACCTGGCCCAGCTCATCGCTTGCGGGGTGCTGGCGGGACGCTATGCCCGCCAGCGGGAAACCACACAATGACGCGTCATGTCGACATCCGAATTCGCACAAGCTGAAGCAGGAACGCAACAATGACCGGGATTGCGGCGACATGTGCCAGGCTTTCACCGACGAATCCTTGGTCAACCAGGGCCGCGCCAGCCATCGATCCAATCGCCGATCCCAAATAATTTGCCGACGCGTTTGCGGCAACGGCTGTCGTGCCATCATGGGGATTGTCCACCATAAGGGTGTGCTGCTGAGGGGCGAGTGACGCCCACCCCAGCATCCCCCAGCACAAAATGCTCATGGCCACAACGATGACCGATGGGTTCCAGGCCAGTATCAGGAATGCGAGTAAGAGCAATGCGGTGATCAAGGCCGTCACGACAGTCGAACGTTGTGCCGCGTCAACCACACGACCTACAAACAATGCACCTATGGCACCACCTATCCCCCACACCCATATCAGCCATACATGGGCCGAACTCAGGCCCAGGCCGTCAAGCAGAGGTATGAAATAGGTGTACAGCCCCAGTGAAGCGATCCCGGTACATAGAGTCACCAGCATGGTAACCACGTTTGACGCCTTGCCGAGAGTCGCAAAGCGTGCACCCGCAGAGGGGGTTTCCACATTCGCTATCCGGCCACGACCAAGCAGACCTATTCCCAGCATCGCGCATAGCCCGACCCCGACGATGAGGCCAAAGGTCCACCTCCACGAGGCCCAGTCGGCCACCATCAGCCCGAGCGGAACCCCAAACACAGTGCCGCATGCCAAACCCGCAAGGATCAAGGACAACGCGCGTCCCCTCCGGTCAGCCGAAACGCTGTGTGCGGCCACCGCCGACGACAGTGGAGAGTAAACACCGGCCGCAGCACCTGCAAGAAGCCGCGACGCGATAAAAATTGCAACTGTCGTCGCCAATGCGGAGATGATGTTCGATGCTACGAAGAGGGACAGCGCTAGAAGGAGTGACCGAGCGGCCCGCCTGCCAGCAACACCTGCAAGAACAGGCCCAGATATCGCGTAGGCAGCTGTGAAGGCCGCAACACCCAGCCCGACCGTGCCCGAACTGCTGCCGAGATCCGATGCGATCTTGGGCAACATGCCTGCAATGACATAAGCATCGAGACCGAGGGCGACGGTTCCCACAAAATAAGGCCACAACCTGCCGATCACGAGGCTGAGTCCTCACGGGAGACGTCGGCCGCCAAGCCGGCAAGGACCGAGTCGAGTAAACCCGGAAAACGGTCGTTGAGGTCTCGGGCGCGCAGCGAAATCAGGCAGGACCTGCCTTGAGAGCGGGTAAAGGTGATCCCGTTCTCCCGAAGGATACGGGTGTGATACGTCAAGGTTGAGCGCGGCAGATCATCCGCCAAGTCAAGGCTGTCTGCCTCCTCGACCAGCGACAGGCGGCGCACCATCTCAAGACGAATCGGATCACTCAACGCATAGAGAACCCGCGGAAGGAGAATCTCCGACGCGTCAGGATGGACATATGTTCGAGACGGGGACATGGGACTCCTCAACACGGATACGACAACTGTGCATGTTTTCTTGCACGATAATCATGCAAGAAAACATGCACAGTGTCAATGGCCCCCATCGTCGTAGCGTGCCGCGTATCGGCGCCCCGTCCGTTGATAGCAGAGAGGCCGAGGCCATCATGGCCCCGGCCCAACTACCTCACTGATCCTGTGAAGGCCGCTGCCCTCCAAAGTGCTGATCACCGACGTACTGGGTGTTGGCCGGTTGATCAACCTGGTCTCCAGGAACTCCTTGTCGCCCCTGATCAGCAGCAGTCGACTCGGACTGAGCTTCAACCTGGGCAAGGGCCGAGGCGCCAGGAACCTGGCTCGGCTCCTTGTGACGTTTGCCTGACAGCCCCGGATTCTCCAGCTTGGCAGCTTCCTGAATGGCCTGTTGGACGGTGGCCTCGGAAGCCTCCTTCTCCTCAGCCTTCTGAGCCTCGATCTCGGCGAAGACGTCAACCTTCTCCGGCGCGGTGAACCGGCTCGGATCGGCGACCGAGAATCCACCCTCGTCGGACCCCTGAGGTGCACCGCCAGCCATCGATCCCAGCCCCTTGAGGGCGTCATTGAGCTCGGACGGTACGACCCAGACCTTGTTGGAGTCACCGCGAGCCAGGGTCGGCAGCATCTGCATGTACTGGTAGGCCAACAGGCCTTGGTCGGGCTGACCGGCATGGATGGCATTGAACACCGTCGTGATGGCCTGGGCCTCGCCCTCGGCCCGCAGCATCTGGGCCTGACGGTCGGCCTGGGCTCGCAGCACGGCAGCCTCGCGATCACCCTGGGCACGCAAGATGGCGGACTCCCGGTCACCACCGGCCGACAGGATCTGAGACTGACGCTGACCTTCCGCCAACAGAATGGCGGCCCGCTTGTCACGCTCGGCCCGCGCGCCCTTCTCCATCGCGTCGCGGATGGTAGGCGGCGGCTCGATAGCTCGCAACTCCACGCGATTGACCTTGATACCCCACTTTCCGGTGGCCTCATCGAGGACCGACCGAAGCTTCTGGTTGATCTCCTCGCGGCTGGTGAGAGCGGCCTCCATGTCCATGCCACCGATGATGTTTCGCAGCGTCGTCATGGTGAGCTGCTCGATGGCCGTCTTGTAGGACTGGGCCTCGTAAGCGGCGCGCTCGGGGTCAACGATCTGGAAGTAGATGACCGAGTCGATGTTCACCATCAGGTTGTCCTCGGTGATGACTCCCTGCGGCGGGAAGGGGACGACCTGCTCACGCATGTCGAGGTTGTACTGCACGCGATCGATGATGGGGATGACCAGGTGGGGGCCGGGGGTGAGTCGTCGGTTGAACTTTCCGAGCCGCTCGACCAAGCCAATCTTCTGCTGGTGGATGATCTTGATGCTCGAGGCCAGGAAGGCGACGAGCAGCGCAATGATCACCAGAACCACGATGAACTGGGGCATGGAAACTCCTGCAAGGGATCTTGGACCGTGCCGGTCACAACCCGGCACCGCCTACATCATCCCAGATCAGGGGCAAATCTCCAGATCACGGACCGAGGCTCTTGAAAACTGGATATACGACGAGGGTTGTCCCGTCCACTTCGAAGACCTCAACCTTCTCGCCTGAGGCAATTGTCATGCCGGGCTCGACCGACCGAGCCGACCACTCCTCGCCGTCAACCTTGACTTGTCCGTGCCCATCGGTGATCTCACTGGTCGCGACGCCGTTGGAGCCAACCAACTTGTCCAAGGACGAACGGTATCCAGGAGCCTCTCGCACCCGTCGCAACAGGGTGGGACGCAGCACCGCCAGCATGAGGATGGCAACGGCCACGGCCACGATCGCCTGGACCAGAATCATCCCCGGCAGGAAGAAAGCTGTGAGGGCACCAGCAGCCGCTCCACCAGCCAGCATGAGCAGGGTGAAATCACCGGTGAGCATCTCAGTGCAGGCCAGCACCGCCGAGCCGACCAGCCAGACCAGCCACGGCCAGTCCTCGAAGGGCTCCATCACGGCGTTCTCCCGTCGTCAGATATCAGTGCGCGGCGCGAGCGTTCCATCGGCCATCAACATGGCTGACGGTCAGCGGCATTCCGAAGGCACCCGAGAGAACCTCGGAGGTCAGGGTCGTCTCAACTGGCCCAGCAGCCACGATGCGGCCGTCAGCCATGATCAGGGCATGGGTGACGCCAGCCGGGATCTCCTCCAGGTGATGGGTGACGAGCACTGAGGCAGGAGCATCAGGATCGGTGAAGACGGACGAGAGCACGTCAACCAACTGCTCACGACCGGCGAGATCGAGGCCCGCCGCGGGCTCGTCCAGGAGCAGCAGCTCAGGATCAGTCATGAGTGCTCGGGCAATTTCGACCCGCTTGCGCTCCCCCTCGCTGAGGGTGCCCCAGGTGCGATCAACCATGCCGACCAGACCCATACGCTCCAGCAACTCATCGGCGCGGGTGACATCCTGCTCGTCATAGGCTTCACGCCAGCGTCCGACGACAGCCCAGGCAGCCGAGACGACGATGTTCCCGACCTTCTCCTGGGCCGGGATGCGGTGTGCCAGGGCCGAGGAGGCCATGCCGATACGTGGGCGCAGCTCAAAGACATCGACGGCTCCGAGGATCTCATCGAGGATTTCGACCAATCCCTCAGTGGGGTGAAGCTCAGCTCCCAAGACCTGCAGAAGGGTCGTCTTTCCCGCCCCATTGGGGCCAACCATCACCCAACGCTGGCCTTCTTCGACGTCGAGGTCGACATTGTCGAGGATCCATCGCTCCCCGCGTCGGACTCCCACGCCTGCCAACTGCGCCACTGCACTCATGCGTATGAACTTACCTTGTGTCGGCGACATTCACTGGCTGGCGCGACGAGGTTGGCGTGGTGTCGCCGCGAACTGTGGCCTTCGATGTCATCTCAGGCGTCTAATCTGGGCAGGTGCTCGAGATCTGCTGCCGTCTCACCTGTCTGCTCAACGAACTGTGTGCCGGTCGCACGACCGCTCCCCATGCCGAGGCGGAGCTGTTGGAGATGGTGGCGGCCCACCACGTTCATGATCCTGAGGAAGTCCTCGGCCTGTCCGAGCACGATCCGCTGTCCTCGGTCCCGATACGGATGGCCCTGGCCCGGATCTCCCACGCCCCCCACGACTCCCCGGTGTTCTGGGGCCTCCTACTGCCCGCCCCCGGCCAGCTCGCCGGTCTGCGCGGTCCAGCTCGGGTCAACCACGCGGCTCTCGACGCCGGGGCTGTCATCATCTGTCATCAAGGCTCGGCTGCCGTGCCCGCCGGTACGGCGTGGATCCCCCAGCCTGTCGGTTCTGCCATGCAGTGGACTATCGCCCGAGCAGTAGCTCCGCTGCCCCCGTTAACTCCCGCCGATGCGGCTCCCCTGCTTCGTTCGGCGATGACGGCCACGGCATCCCGGCTCAGTGATCTGGGCATGGTCGCCGGGGAACGCCCTGAGGCCATTGCCCCTCATCTGACCGGTCACCGCCCCTCCGACCAAAGGCTCCTCGACTCGGCGTGGACCGTGTTGACCGCCTGTGACGCCGGACTCGCCTCTGCCCACCAGCTGATCACGGCCCACAGCGCACACACGCGGGAGGCGGCGCTGCGCCAGTTGCGCAACGCCGCCTCCCAAGCGATCACAGCAGCCACCTCGTGGCCGCTGACCTGATCAGGCTCCGGTCGAACCCATGCCTCCGTCGACGTGGATCATCTCGCCGGTGGTGGCGGGGAACCAGTCGGACAGCAGGGCAACGATCCCCTTGGCGGCAGGAGTGGTGTCCTTGGTGTCCCAGCCGAGCGGGGCACGCTCTCCCCACAGGTCGTTGAAGGCGTCGGCGCCGGGAATGGCTGTCTTGGCCATGGTGTCCAACGGGCCGGCCGAGACGAGGTTGCAGCGAACTCCCTTGGGACCCATGTAGCGGGCCAGATAACGGTTGGCCGACTCCAGCCCAGCCTTGGCAACTCCCATCCAGTCGTAGAAGGGCCAGGAAACGGTGGCGTCGAAGGTCAGACCGACGACGGAGGCATGCTCGGCGAGCATCCCGTCGAGGGCGGTGATGAGGGAGACGTAGGAGTAGGTGGAGGTGTGCACCGCCACCGAGACGTCCTCCCACTCGGTCTCGAGGAACTTGCCGCCCAGGGCCGTCTTCGGGTTGGCGAAGGCGATGGCGTGGACGACGCCGTCGAGCTTCTCCACCCCGAGGCCGCGCAGTTGCTGGGGCAGGGCGGCAAGCTGGTCGTCGTCGGTGACGTCAAGCTCCAGCACCTCCGGCACCGGATCGAGCTTGCGCACTGCGCGACGGGTGACCCCGACCGCCCGAGGCAGGTTGGAGACGATGACCCGTGCACCCTGCTCCTGGGCGATCTGAGCCACCTTGAACGCAATCGAGGTGTGCATCGTCACGCCGGTGACGAGGATGGTGCGTCCTTCAAGAAGCCCCATGGTGATGTCCTTCCAGTCGATGGGGATGGATGTACGTGGTGTCAGTGGCCCATGCCGAGCCCGCCGTCGACGGGGATCACGGCACCGGAGATGTACCCGGCGGGGTCGGAGACGAGGAACCGGACAGCGGCGACGACATCGTCAACCGTTCCCAACCGCTTGGCCGGGATGCGCTCCAGGTAGTCCTCGACGACCTTCTCGGGCAGTTCGTCAGTCATCTCGGTGGAGATGAAACCGGGAGCGACGAGGTTGCAGGTGATGCCACGGGAACCGAGCTCGCGGGTCACGGACCGGGCGATACCGACCATGCCGGCCTTCGACGCGGCATAGTTGACCTGGCCAGGCGAACCGAGCAGGCCGACCACCGAGGAGGTCAGGACGATGCGTCCGAACCGGGAGCGAGTCATCGCCCTGGCAGCGCGACGAATGACGCGGTAGGCACCCGTGAGGTTGGTGTCGAGAACGTCGGTGAAGTCCTCCTCCTTCATACGGGCGAGGAGTCCGTCCCGAGTGATGCCTGCGTTGGCGACGAGCACCTCGACCGGGCCGAACTCCTTCTCCACCTGGCTGAATGCTGCGTCGACGGAGTCTGCGTCGGTGACATCGCAGGCGACCGGCATCACCCCCTCAGGTGCGGTGGCCGAGCGACTCGTGGCAGCCACTCGGTATCCCTGTGCGTGCAGATCTGCGGCGATCGCAGCACCGATACCGCGCGATCCACCTGTGACGAGGGCAACGCGGCCCGAGGTGTCTGGACTCATGGAATGAACCTATCGCAGGCCGCCACCAAGAGCTCGGACGGTTCGACCTGATTGGCGTCGCAGACTTAGGCTGGACGGGTGAGTGACGCTGCACGTGTTCGGTGGCACAGGGGGCACCATAACTCCCGGCACTCCATCACGTCCGCGAAGAGATCTGCCAGCGATGATCTGGAGATGCGTCAGCGTCGCTATCTGTGGTCAATGCTGGTGCGAACCTTGTGCTTCATCGGGCTCGTCATCACCCCCAGTCCCTGGCGGTGGACCTTCCTGCTGGGGGCTGCCGTCATCCCTGCCATCGCTGTCGTCCTCGGCAATGCGGCGGACCGACGCACCACTGACACCTTGCCCTCCCAGCACGCTGAGGAAACTCGCGGGGAGCTGAACCCGGCCGTGACGATCCATGGAGAAGTCGACGAGAACTGAATCCTGGGCACGGATCGGACGGCTGAGGCCTGCCAGCAGCCAACGTGGCAGGACCAACTAGGCTCGAGGACGTGAAGAAGCTGTGGGTTCGATGGGTGGCCCTGACCCTCCTGGTCATTGCGCTGGGCCTGGTCATGGTACGCCTCGGCGAATGGCAGCTGCACCGGCTGTCGGGCCGCCGCGAGGCCAATGAGATCATCCGTACCAACGAGAACAAGCGACCGGTCGAGTGGTCGACCCTCATGGGTGAGCACCCGGTGACCGCGCAGGAACAGTGGCGCCCGGCCACCATCACCGGCACCTTCGACACGGCTCACGAGCTTCAGGTGCGTTATCGTAGCAATGGCGATGATGAAGGGTCCGAGGTCGTCACCCCCATCGTCACCAAGGATGGTCAGCGCGTTCTCATCGATCGCGGCTTCCTCAAACGATCCTCCGCCACCGGTGACAATCAGGCCTTGCCGCCAGCGCCTTCTGGAACCGTGACGATTACCGGGCGGGTCAAGGGCAATGAACACGGCAAGCCCACCGCCACCGACCCGGTACAGGGCAAGGTCAGGCTCATCAACTCCGACGCCATCGGCAAGACGCAGAGGATCACCTACGTCAACGGTTACATCACGGCCACCTCGATGGTCCCGGCCCAGAGGGGTCTGGTTCCCATGGAACTTCCAGAACTCGATGATGGCCCGCACCTGTCCTATGCCATCCAATGGTTCTGCTTCACCGCCATCGCGGTGATCGGTCTCTTCGTGCTCATCCGAGGTGATGTCAAGGATCGTCAGAAGCGCCGGGCCAAGGCCAACCGGATCTCGGCGCATACTGCGACCATCGACGACGAAGGCACCATCGCAGCGCCCCAGGAGTCCGGGACCACTGAGACGAGGACGACCACCAAGTGACGCCGACCTTGTCCCTGGCCCTGCCGTGGCTGGTGTGCCCGACCTGTCAACGCCGTGGCCACGAAAGACCCCTGAACCTCGATGGGAGGTCCCTGCGCTGCGAGGAAGGCCATTGTCTCGACATCGCCAAACAGGGCCATGTGACGATGATGACCTCCCCGGCCGGAGCGAACGCTGACACCCCCGCGATGGTCACGTCACGTCAGCGGGTACTTGACGCCGGTCTCTTCCACGACCTCGACGGTCGTCTCACCGAGATCCTCGCCGACCGCGGGAGCATCGTCGAGGTCGGGGCTGGAACGGGACATCATCTGGCACAGGTCCTCGAAGGTCACGCAACTGCCTACGGTCTGGCCACCGATGTCTCATCAGCAGCCATTCGCAAGGCAGCGAGAACCCATCCTCGGATGGCAGCTGTCGTCGCCGACACCTGGGCCGGTCTACCGATCCGCACCGGGTGCATGGACGCCGTGTTGTGCGTTTTCGCGCCGCGCAACCGCGATGAGTTCAAGCGCATACTGCGTCCCGACGGCCTCCTCGTCGTCGTCACTCCCCTGCCCGAGCATCTGCACCAGTTGCGCGAGACAACCGGGATGATCGGTATTCAACCCCACAAGCATGACGAACTCGTGGCCGGTCTGGAATCACAGTTCGAAGTTGCCGGACATGAGGACATTAGCACCGTCGTCGGCCTCGACGGGCCGACGGCCTCAGACGTCGTCGCGATGGGGCCCAGCGCCCACCACGTCCAGGACGTTCATGTGGATGCGGTGGAAGTCACCTCAGCGGTGGAGATCACCACCCTGGTCCCGCGCTGATCACGGTCGACGCGTACGACCCTCAGAACTGACGAGGCTCTGCTGCGTGTTCGACCTCGTCGAGGCGACGACGAGCCTTGCGCACCTTGCGGTCGGCCTTCTCAGCCTTGGCACGATGCTTGTTGAGGGTCGCCTTGGCCTCCTTGCGGCGGGACTTCCCAGCTCCCTTGCGACGCAACTTGCGCAATGCCTTCTCAGCCTTGCGTGCCTTGCGGTCGGCCTTCTCCGCACGGGCCACTGCGGTCTCGACGGCCAGCCGGAGGGCCTCGACGTCGGGCTGATCATCTGCCTGTTCCTGCTGCACGTTCTCACGCTCGGCCTTGGTCTCAGGCGACGCCGGGTCCGCACCACCACGAGGACGAAACTCCACCCCGGCTTCCCGCAAGAGCTTCTGCACCAGTCCGTAGGACCGTCCGGACTCGCGTGCCAACGACCGGATCGACGCACCTTGGTTGTACCGACCCGCCAATTCCTCGGCCATCGCCTGCCTGGCCTCACCAACCAGTCTGGGCGCACGTGTGACCATCAGCCCTCCTCGACAACGTCCTGTGCGCCATCATGCTACGGCATGTCATGGTCGTCAGGACTGCAATATCAGGCCAGACTGATGAGGTCGGCGTAGTCAGCGCTCCACATGTCCTCAGTGCCATCGGGCAACACGAGCACCCGATCAGGGTCGAGGGCATGGACGGCTCCCTCGTCGTGGGTGACGAGAATGATCGCCCCACCGAAGTGGCCGATGGCGTCGAGGACCTGCTCTCGGCTGGCTGGGTCAAGATTGTTGGTCGGCTCGTCGAGCAGCAGCACATTGGCCGAGGAGACGACGAGGGTGGCCAGGGCAAGACGGGTCTTCTCGCCGCCGGAGAGCACCCCGGCCGGTTTGTGGACGTCGTCGCCAGTGAAGAGGAAGGAGCCCAGCACCTTGCGCATCTCGGTCTCGTCGAGATCAGCTGCTGCGCTGGCCATGTTCTCCAGCACAGTGCGATCCATGTCCAGCAGGTCGTGCTCCTGAGCAAAATAGCCCAGTTTGAGGCCATGCCCGGCGATGACCTCGCCGGTGTCGGGGGTCTCCTTGCCTGCCAGGATCCGAAGCAGGGTTGTCTTTCCGGCACCGTTGAGCCCGAGGACGACGACCTGGGAACCCCGGTCAATGGCCAGGTCCACCCCGGTGAAGACCTCCAGGGAACCGTAGGTCTTGGTGAGGTTGCGGGCCGTCAGAGGCGTCTTGCCACAGGGGGCCGGGTCGGGGAAGCGGATGGCGGCCACCTTGTCGACAGCTCTCTCTCCCTCTACCCCGGCAAGCAGCTTCTCGGCGCGCCGGGCCATCTGCTGGGCGGCAACGGCCTTCGTCGCCTTGGCATGCAGCTTGTCAGCCTGGACCTGCAGGGCAGCAGCCTTGCGCTCGGCGTTGATCCTCTCCTTGTGACGACGCTTCTCGTCAGCAGCTCGCTGCTCCAGATAGAGCTTCCACCCCAAGGAGTAGATGTCGAGGGTGGCGCGGTTGGCGTCGAGGTGGAAGACCTTGTTGACGGTGGCCTCCACCAGACCGGTGTCGTGGGAGATCATGAGGACCCCGCCCGAGTAGGACTGCAGAAAGCTGCGCAGCCAGACGATGGAGTCGGCGTCCAGGTGGTTGGTCGGCTCGTCCAGGAGGAGGGTGTCTGCCCCGGAGAACAGGATGCGCGCCAGCTCGACTCGACGACGCTGACCACCGGAAAGGTTCTTGAGTGGCTGGGACAGCACGCGATCGTCAAGTCCCAGGTTCGACGCGATCCGAGCAGCCTCGGCAGAGGCTCCGTAACCGCCAGCGGCGATGAGACGGTCCTCCGCCTTGGAGTACTTGTCCATCGCGACCGCCCGCTCCTCGTCGGAGCCGTTGGCCATCTGGTGCTCCAGGGTACGCATCCGTTCGAGCATGTGGTCCAGGCCACGGGCCGAGAGGATTCGTGCTCGGGCAATGGTCTCCATGTCAGGATCGCGGGGGTCCTGAGGCAGGTAGCCGAGTTCCCCGGTACGTCTCACCGAACCTGCGGCGGGTAGCCCCTCACCCGCCAGGATGCGGGTCAGGGTCGTCTTGCCGGCACCGTTTCGACCCACCAAACCGATCTTGTCCCCAGCGGTGACCTGGAAACTCACTGGGTTGAGCAGGAGCCTGGCTCCGACCCGCACCTCCACATCCTTGACCTGCAGCACCGGCCCATCTTCCCCCGTCCTGACGACTTGGACCAAATGGAGAGCCTGGATGAATCAGCGTCCCAAGGTCATGGGGACGTGATCGATACCTGCCTCGTCGAAGTGCGGCCCGGTGACGACGAAACCGAAATCGCCGTACCAGTTCTCCAAGTACGACTGAGCGTGCAAGGTGATCTCCTTGTCGACGGCGCGCGCAAGTTCAAGGGCCAGATCCATCATGCGCCGGCCAATGTGGAGGCCGCGGTGGTTGTCGTCGACGACGACTCGTCCGATGACGATGTGGTCGTCGTCAAGGATGCGAAGGGTTCCAACCGGATGCCCATCGACCGCGGCCCACACCAGGACCGTGGTGGGTTCGAGTTCTCGTCCGTCCAGGTCCGGCTCAGTGCACTGTTGCTCCCCGTTGAACACGGCGCTGCGCAGCCACAGGCATTCGTAGAGGGTAGTGGCGTCCATCCGCGTGGCGTGATCGTGATGAAGGGTGACAATGCCTTTTCCAGGGTCTTTCCGGGCGACATTGGGTTCATTTCCCCGCGCGAAAGGAGACATCATGCCCCACATCTTGACAGAATGTCAGGCATGAGTACGCCACGCCGAGCAGCACCAGAGGATGACGACGACCTTGAAGACGTCGCCCGTTCATGGCGCCGATACCTGATTCTCGTCATCTGCGGTGTTGTCGTCGCCGTGCTTGGATTGGGGATTTTCGGATATCTCGCGTGGTGGTCCCTCTGCGACCAGGCCGCCGACGTGTGCCAGCGTGGTGAGCCCGTCACCTACTGGTGTTCGGTGGTTGCCCTGGGCGTTCTTGGCCTCATCATTGGCGTCCTGACGCAGATCTGGTTGGAGAAACGGTGGTGGCACCTGTTGGCCATCATCATTCCAGCCGCGCTGGTCATCGCTGGCGTCATCTGCTGGTTCGCCGTCTGAGACGGGGCGTCATGGATTTCAAGGACGACGCAGGTATTGATCCCGGTTCCATCGGCTCCCCCGGTGGCGGTGGCGGCGGTGGGCGTGTCGCCATCGGAGGAGGTGCCGGGGTCGTCGTCCTTCTCATTGCGGTTTTGCTGGGCGTCAATCCTGGCGATCTGCTCGGTCAGAACGATCAATCACAAACCGTCCCGGCCAACTCGACGACCGCGGTGTCGCGCTGCCGTACCGGAGCCGACGTCAAGAGGGACCCCAACTGCCGCTGGGCGGCCTACGCCACCAGCATCAACCAGTACTGGGAAACCCAGATCGAGGGCTACGCCAAGGCCAAGACGACCCCATTCAGCCGTTCGGCGCGCACCGGGTGTGGTCACGCCGACGCCCAGACTGGGCCTTTCTACTGCCCGCCGGACAAAATGGTCTACCTCGACACGAACTTCCTCGGCACCCTGCTGCAGCAGCTTGGTACTCAGTCCTCCACCGCTGCCGAGGCCTACATCATGGCCCACGAATACGGTCATCACGCCCAGGACCTGCTGGGGACATTGTCCGAGGCTCACGCATCGGGTAACCAGACCGGCCCGAAGTCGGCGTCAGTACGCCTCGAATTGCAGGCCGACTGCTATGCCGGCACCTATCTCAAGTGGACCTCGGAGAACGAGGACGACATCATCGACAATGTCACCCGTGACGACCTGGCCAAGGTCGTCGAGGCTGCTCGAGCCGTCGGCGATGACCACATCCAGCGTCAGTACAGTGGCGGCGTGCAACCCGACAAGTGGACCCACGGCTCGTCGGGGATGCGAGTTCACTGGGCCCAGCGCGGCTTCGACACCGGCGACCCGGCCAAGTGCGACACCTTCTCCACCAATGACCTGGGGTGACGTGTGAGCCGTCGGCTCACACGACCTGACCCATAGCCCCCAACGCAGCGTCTGAACGGATTCAGCCACCGCGTTCGCGTCCAGCGAATACAATAGAGATGCACACGGCATCCAATTCAGTGCGTCATCGATGACGCCGGCCGAGGGGAGGTTGTTGTGAGCGAGATCCATCGAATTCTGTTCGAGCCGACGACCATCGGCTCCATCCACGTCAAGAACCGCTACGCCATGGGCCCGATGGGCCCACTGGGCATGTCCACCGCTGAGGGCGGCTGGAACCAACGAGGAATCGACTACTACGTCCGGCGAGCTGCCGGCGGTATCGGCCTCATCATCACCGGCGTCTGTCAGGTGACGAACCCGATCGAACACCTGCCCAGCGGCACGCTGCCCAATCCGACGCTGTCTCCTGCCTGCTTCCTGCGGACGTCACGGGAGATGACGGAACGGGTTCACGCCCATGACTCCCGCATCGTCCTGCAGGTCGGTGCCGGGTTCGGACGAGTCATCATGCCTGTCGTGCTGCGTCCCGGTGAGAAGCCGGCAGCCCCGTCTGAAATCCCCTACATGTGGAATCCGAGGGTTACCTGCCGCGAGATCACCAAGGACGAGATCCACCAGATCGTCGCCCAGTTCCGGATCGCCGCGAAGGTTGCCGATGAAGCTGGCTTCGACGGGATCCAGGTGCATGCCTGCCATGAGGGCTACCTCATTGACCAGTTCGCCATCGAGAGGTTCAACCACCGCACCGACGAATACGGCGGATCGCTGGAGAACCGCCTGCGGTTCCCGCGCGAGATCGTCGAGACCATCCACGAGGCGGTCGGGGACGACTTCCCGGTCCAGATCCGCTTCTCGCCGAAGTCCATGATGAAGGACTGGAACGTCGGTGCCCTTCCCGACGAGGAGTTCGAGGAAGTCGGTCGTGACATGCCTGAGGGCATCGAGGCCGCTCGCCTGCTGCACTCCTATGGATACGAAGCCCTCGACATCGACGTCGGCTGTTACGACGCCTGGTTCTGGAACCATCCGCCGATGTACCAGGCGAAGGGGCTCTACCTGCCCTATGCCTCCGAGCTCAAGGAGGCTCTGCCGGACATCCCGCTCATCGTCGCAGGACGGATGGACGATCCTGACCTTGCCGCCAATGCGGTCTCCGACGGGATCGTCGACATGGTGTCCTTGGCCCGACCAACCCTGGCTGACCCGGACATCGTCATCAAGTTGCAGACCGACCATTCGGAACGGGTACGTCCCTGCATCTCCTGCCAGGAGGGCTGCATCGGTCGTATCGGCAAGTACACCGTGCTGAACTGCTCGGTGAACCCGGAGACCGGACGCGAGGCCGACACCCATCTGCATCCGGTGTTGCCGCACCGCGCCAAGAGGGTGCTCATCATCGGTGCTGGTCTGGCGGGCATGGAGGCAGCGCGAGTCCTCAGCGAACGCGGACACGAGGCCGTCATCGTCGAGGCCAGCGACCACATCGGCGGTGTCGTACTCGCTGGTGGCCAACCCTCCTTCAAGGAGGACGACCTGGCCCTGCTCGACTGGTACCGAACGACCCTGGAGGAGCTGGGTGTGGAGATCCGTCTCAACACCCCGGCAACCGCCGACCTCATCGCGTCCTTCGGGGCCGATCACATCATCCTGGCCACCGGGTCAACGCCACGTCGACTCGATCTGGGTGATGACACCACGGTCGTCGACGCCACCGACGCCCTGCTCCATCGTGACTCACTGGGCAAGAGGATCGTCATCATCGGCGGCGGCCTGACGGGTTGCGAGCTGGCTCTGGCGATGCGGGAAGCCGAGGCCGAAGTGACGATCGTCGAGGCCGAACCCGACATTCTCACCCGAAATGCCCCGCTGTGCGCTGCCAATGAGGACATGCTGCGTCGCCTGGTTCCCTTCCATGGGATCGAGGTGATGGCTAATGCCAAGGCCCTGCACACCACGCCGAAGGGGCTCATGGTCGAGGTCAACGGCCACGAGAAGGAACTGCCCGCCGACTCGGTCGTCGCCGCCATCGGCTATCTGCCTGAGCAGGACCTGCGTGGCGCCGTCGAGGCGACCGGATTGCCGTTCAACATCATCGGGGACGCCCGCAAGCCCGCCAACATCATGTACGCGATCTGGGACGCCTACGAGGTGGCCTCCAGTATTTGAGTGTGCCCAGGGAGGGGCTGGGTCTTCCCCGGCCCCTCCCGTCAGTCCCTGCGGGCACAGGGGCGTGACGACAGACTCAGACGTTGAAGCCAATCGCCTGGAGCTGCGCCCGGCCATCATCGGTGATGCGCTCCAGACCCCACGGCGGCAGCCACACCCAGTTGATCGTCGCGGACTTGACGATCCCCTCCAGCACCGTCTGGGTGTCATACTCCAGCCGATCCGTCAGCGGGCAGGTGGGGCTGGTCAGCGTCATGTCGATGGTGACATTGCCCTCGTCGTCGATGTTGACCCCGTAGACGAGGCCGAGGTCAACGACGTTGACCATGAGTTCGGGGTCGATGACGTCCTTCATCGCCTCGATGACGTCGTCGACGGTCGGCATGGCCGTCAGCGTCACTTCCTGGGCGGGCACGGCGTTGTCATCGCTCATCAGCCCTCCTCCTTCGTCTCGTTCTTCTCAGCGATCGCATCGGCAGTGGCCGGAGCCTTCTCGGTCGCCTTGAGCAGACTGTCCTCCAGTGCTGACCAGCCGAGCATCGCGCACTTGACTCGCGCCATGAGCTTGGCGACTCCCTCGAAGGCAATGGCGTCCTCGTAGGTGTCCTCGTCGAGCTCGATGGTGCCGCGAGAGCGCATCATCTCCTGGAAGCCGCGGTAGAGCTCCTGGGCCTCGTCGATGGTCTTGCCGATGATGAGATCGGTCATGACCGAGGTCGACGCCTGGGAGATGGAGCACCCCACCGCGTCATAGGACACGTCGGAGATGACGTCGCCATCCAGGTGAACCCGCAGCAGCAACTCGTCGCCACAAGACGGGTTGACCTGGGTCACCTCGGCGTCGTAGTCCTCGCGCAGACCACTGTGGTGCTTCTCCCGGTAGTGATCCAGGATGATCTGCTGATACATCTCCTCGACGTTCATGCGACACCTCCGGCAAAGAAGCTCCGAGCGTACTCGACGGACTCGACGAGCCGATCCACCTCGTCCGTGGTGGAGTACAGGTATGACGACGCACGAAGGGACGACTGTATTCCCAGCCGTTCGTGCAACGGCCTGGCACAGTGGTGGCCACCGCGCACTGCGACCCCGTGACCATCCATGAGGCTCATGGCGTCGTGCGGATGTACTCCCTCGATGGTGAAGGACACCGTGCCGGTACGGGCGGTGGCGTCGATCGGTCCGAGGATGTGCACCCCCTTGACGGTCTGCAGACCCTCGAGCATCCGGGCCGCGAGCTCGTGCTCGTGCTCGGCAATGGCCTCCATCCCGATGCCATCCAGATAGTCAGCGGCCACGCCGAGGGCGGCGAGCTGAGCGATCGGCGGGGTGCCTGCCTCGAAGCGATGCGGGGGCTCGGCGTAGGTCGATCCCTCCATGCGCACGACCTCGATCATCTCGCCACCGCCGAGGAAGGGCGGGAGCTCGGCGAGCAGGTCGTAGCGCCCCCAGAGAATGCCAATACCGGTCGGGCCGCACATCTTGTGGCCGGTGAAAGCCACCAGGTCAGCTCCCAGGGCCGACACATCAACAGGCATCTGTGGGACGGCCTGGGATGCGTCGACCACCATGACGGCACCGACGGCATGGGCCTGCTCGGCGATCATCCCGATCGGGTTGATCGTGCCGAGCACGTTGGAGGCCAGGGTCAGGGAGACGACCTTGGTGTACTCGTTGATGAGGCCCTCCGCCTCGGCCTTCTCGAGGTCGAGACGGCCCTCATCGGTGATGTCGAACCACCGCAGGGTGGCTCCGGTGCGCTGACACACGAGCTGCCATGGCACCAGGTTGGAGTGATGCTCCATCACCGAGATGACGACCTCGTCACCGGGTCCGAGACGCTCACCCAAGGTGTGGGCACACAGGTTGAGAGCCTCCGAGGCGTTCGACAGGGCCACTACTTCCTCGGGACGAGACGCCCCGAGGAACCGCGCGGTGCGTTCACGCCCGCCCTCGTATGCCTGGGTGGACTCCAACCCGAGCTGGTGCATGGCCCGAGCAACGTTGGCGTTGTGTCGGGCGTAGTGCTCGCTCAGGGCGTCGATGACGACCTGCGGTTTCTGGGAGGTGTTGGCCGAGTCAAGGTACGTCAGCGGGTACTCCCCCACCCTGGTGGACAGGATGGGGAAATCCTTCCTGATCTTCTCGACGTCGTAGCTCATGATCAAGAGTTGGCCTTGACAGCGGACACGTACTTCTCGTAGCCCTCAGCCTCGAGCTCCTCACCCAGCTCCGGACCACCGGTGGCGGCCACCCGGCCATCGACGTAGACGTGAACCTGGGTGGGCTTAACGTAACGCAGGATTCGGGTGTAGTGGGTGATGAGCATGAGCCCATGCTCAGGGTCGGTCATGTACCGGTTGACGGTGTTGGCGACGACCTTGAGGGCATCGATGTCCAGGCCGGAGTCGGTCTCGTCGAGGATCGCGAACCTCGGGTGGAGCAGCTCGAGCTGGGCCATCTCGGAACGCTTCTTCTCACCACCGGAGAATCCCTCGTTGACGGACCGCTCGGCGAAGTCGAGGTCGAGCTCCTGACGGGTCAGGGCCTCATTGACCTCCTTGACCCAGGTGCGCAGCTTCGGGGCCTGACCGTCGGTGGCGGTACGAGCGGTACGCAGGAAGTTAGCGACGGAGACACCGGGCACCTCGACCGGGTACTGCATCGACAGGAACAGACCGGCGCGGGCACGCTCATCGACGGTCATCGCCAGCAGGTCCTCACCGTCGAGGGTGACGGAACCACCGGTGACGGTGTACTTGGGGTGACCGGCCAGGGTGTAGGCCAGGGTCGACTTGCCGGAACCGTTGGGGCCCATGATGGCGTGGACCTCTCCGGAGTTAATGGTCAGGTCGACTCCCTTGAGGATCTGCTTGGGACCGGCCTCGGTCTCAACGTCGACGTGAAGGTCATTGATCTGCAGGGTTGCCATGGTGGTTCAGGACTCCTTGGTGATGGGGTTGGCGACGTCGACGAGGACGTCGTCGCCGTCGATGGTCACGGGATAGACGGGAAGCGGCTCGGTGGCCGGAAGGCTGCGGGGTTTGCCGGTACGCAGATCGAAGATCGACCCGTGCATGTAGCACTCGAGGCCACAGTCCTCGACGTCACCGTCAGCCATCGGCACCTGAGCATGGGTGCAGATGGCTCCGATAGCGTGGACCTCACCCTCGGTGCGTACCAGGACGATCTCGGTGCCGTCGACCTCGAACTCCTGCGGGGAATCCTCCTCGAGGGCCGAGAAACTGGTGACGACCGGCATCAGTCCTCCTCCGCTGTGGTGGAGGGGCCGAGGTTCTCGACGAGCTCGGCCTCGATGCGGGCGACGAGCTCCTCGGAGATCTCTGGCACGCCGATCCTGCGGACGATGTCGGTGAAGAAGCCATGCACGACGAGACGACGGGCCTCGGCCTCCTCGACACCACGCGACTGCAGGTAGAACAGCTGCTCGGCGTCGAAGCGTCCGGTGGAGGCGGAGTGTCCGGCGCCACGGATGTTGCCGGTCTGGATCTCCAGGTTCGGCACGGCGTCGGCACGGCAGCCCTCGGTGAGGACGAGGTTCTTGTTGGACTCGTAGGTCTCGATGTCCTCGGCCACCGGACGGATCAGGACGTCACCGATCCACACCGAGTGCGCGTCCTTGCCCTGCAGACAACCACGGAAGTCCACGTGGGACTCGGTGCTGGGGGCATTGTGGTCGACGAACAGGCGGTGCTCGATGTGCTGGCCGGCATCGGCGAAGTAGGCACCGAGCTGGGTCAGGTTGCCACCGGGGCCGTCGTAGGAGGCGGTCTGGGAAATGCGCACGGCCTTGCCGCCGAAGCTGGCCTGGGCAGTGCGGACGGTGGCGTCACGACCGATCTCGAAGGAGATCTGGGCACCGTGAATGGCGGTGTCGTCCCACTCCTGGACGAAGAGGACGGTCACCTGGGCACCGTCACCGACGCGGAAGGTCCAGTTCTCACCGAGACGGGCCACACCACGGTGACGAACGATGACGGTGGCCTGGGCATGGTTGCCGATCTCGACGACCACGTTGTGGTGGCAGGAGATCTCGTCGTTGTGACCATTGACGGTGATCTCGACCGGAACCTTGAGCTCGGCCTCGGCCGGGATGACCAGACGATGATTGACGGCGTGCGGGTCGGCTGCGGCCAGAGCCGACAGACGGTCCTGCGGGGTCTCGGCCAGGTCATTCAGCTCGCTGGCAGCCAGGTCGGTGACGGTGATGCCCTCGGCCCCCCTGACGTCGACGTCGATGACGTCGGCCTCCTGGCTCGACTCGAGAGCGAGCTCGGAGAGGATCGGGGTGAAGGTCTTGATCGGGGTGAACCGCCAGATCTCCTCACGCCCGGTGGGCATGGGATGATCGGCGACCTCCCACGACGGGGTGGGGTGCAGATGGGATTCGACGTCGTTCTCGATGGCGACGTTGTGGCCCTTTCTGGGCGCGGCGGCTGGTGCGCTCAACGCAGTTTCTCTCTTTCTGGGAAAAGTGGGGTTCGTCTGGGCGGGGGTCGGATCAGCCGACCGCACCCTCCATCTGCAGCTCGATGAGCCGGTTGAGTTCCAGGGCGTACTCCATCGGCAGCTCCTTGGCGATCGGCTCGATGAATCCGCGCACGATCATGGCCATGGCCTCCTCCTCGGTCAGACCACGCTGCATGAGGTAGAACAGCTGATCCTCGCTGACCTTGGAGACGGTGGCCTCGTGGGCCATGGACACCTCGTCGGTACGGATGTCGTTGTACGGGTAGGTGTCCGAGCGCGAGATATCGTCCACCAGCAGGGCGTCACAGCGCACTGCTGAGGAGGAGTGGTGAGCGTCCTTGCCGACGGCGACGAGGCCGCGATAGGCCGAGCGTCCACCGCCCTGGGAGATCGACTTGGAAACGATCGTCGACGAGGTGTACGGGGCGTTGTGGACCATCTTGGCGCCGGTGTCCTGGTGCTGTCCCTCGGCTGCGAAGGCGACCGACAGAGCCTCACCCTTGGCGTGCGGGCCCATGAGGTAGCAGGCGGGGTACTTCATGTTGGCCTTGGAACCGATGTTGCCGTCGATCCACTCCATCGTGCCGCCCTCCTCGACGTAGGCACGCTGGGTGACGAGGTTGTACACGTTGTTCGACCAGTTCTGGATGGTCGTGTAACGGCAACGGGCGTTCTTCTTGACGATGATCTCGACGACTGCCGCGTGCAGTGAGTCCGACTTGTAGATCGGGGCGGTGCAGCCCTCGACGTAGTGCACGTAGGCACCCTCGTCGACGATGATCAGGGTCCGCTCGAACTGGCCGAGGTTCTCGGTGTTCATGCGGAAGTAGGCCTGCAGCGGGATGGTGCAGTGGACGCCCTTCGGCACGTAAATGAAGGAGCCACCGGACCACACGGCGGAGTTCAGCGCGGAGAACTTGTTATCACCGAGCGGGACGGCGCTGGCGAAGTGCTCACGGAAGAGCTCGGGCTCCTCCCTGAGGGCGGTGTCGGTGTCGAGGAACAGCACTCCCTGCTTGCCGAGCTCCTCGTTGATCTTGTGGTAGACGACCTCGGACTCGTACTGGGCGGCCACACCGGCAACCAGACGATCCTTCTCGGCCTCCGGGATGCCCAGACGGTCGTAGGTGTTCTTGATGTCGGTCGGAAGGTCCTCCCAGGACTGGGCCTGACGCTCCTGGGCGCGCACGAAGTACTTGATCTGGTCGAAGTCGATCGTGCTGATGTCGACGCCCCAGGTCGGCATCGGCTTGCGCCCGAAGAGCTTGAGGGCCTTGAGACGCATGTCAAGCATCCACTGCGGCTCATGCTTCATGGCCGAGATGCCGCGCACGACATCCTCGGACAGTCCGCGCTGAGAAGCTGCTGCGTAGGCATCGGAGTCGTGCCAGCCGTATTTGTAGCCGCTGAGGGCAGCCAGGTGTTCGTCCTGGCTGGCGCCGGTGCCCGGGAGGCTTGTGGGGGTGTCAACCTGGGTCATGAGTGATCCTTTCGGATGGATGGACGCTTGGACGGCTCGGAGAGTGCCCGACGGGTGATCTCGACGTCGACGGGAATGTGGGTGGTGCACACCCCGTCACCGTGAGCGATCGTTGCCAACCGCTGGACGTGCGACCCGAGGAGTTCGGAGAACAACTGGGTCTCGACCTCGCACAGCTGCGGAAAGACCTTGGCCACCTCGGCAACCGGGCAGTTGTGCTGGCAGATCTGCTGCCCGGCGCCCGCCGGCTGAGTGGTCGCCACGTACCCGTCTGCCGACAGGGCCTCGGCCAACAACTGGGCAGGAACCTCATCGGGACATTTCTCCCGCAGGGCGCGATACCGCGACTCGATGTCATCGACTCGGGCCTTGGCCACCGCATCGAGTGCCGACGGTCCGACGGCGTCGGCAAGTTGCCGTAGAGCCGAGATCGCCAGGTCGTCATAGGCGGTGTAGTAATCAGCCCTCCCATGATCGGTGAGGAAGAAGACGCGGGAGGGGCGACCCCTGCCGCGGGCCCCGAAGACCCTCTTCTCGCGGGAATCGACGAGGCCCTCGTTGACGAGGGAACTGAGATGGCGGCGCACTGCCGCTGCTGTCAGGCCGAGACGATCGGCCAGCTCACTGGCCGTCGACGGGCCATTGTGCAGGATGGACGACATCACACGATCCCTCGTGGAGCTATCCGCGCCCCCCTGCTGGTGCTCGCCGACGACGTCGCGACCTGCGGCGGCCACCTCGGTGTCGGTCGAATTTTTCACAACTCCATTGTTACTTAAACCGACCCTGATGCAAGTTAGGCAACCCTATGCCGATGCCGACCCGCCGGTGGGCACCCCGGGCACCAAAAGGCGGGGCCAGGCCTGGACCACATGCGGCTCGGGTTCACTGATACGAAGCCGGACCATCTGCGCAACGCCAAGAGAATCACTTCTCGTCGGCATAGGTGCACTAGACCACTCGATGCTGGAAGACACGGCCATCGTCGAGGAAGAGGACCGTCACCTCGTTGGTGACCTCACAGTTGGATCCCTTGGAAAGCGGGACATCAGCCATGTTCGGGGCTTTTTCTCATCGAGTCGACGTCAGACTGGGCGAAGGACTCAAACTGCAGAACCTCGCCGTCATCCTCCCCCACCAATCACACAGCCCCATGCCTTGTGTCCTTTGAGGGAATCAACATTCGAGGTGGTGAGTTTCTCCGCCCGAGACATGACGCTGGTGTCCTGACATGCGGAGCGGACATCTGCAGACGAGGTCACCTTGATGCTCGGAGAAGGAGAGACCTCAAGAGTCGCCACACCCCGACAGGCCGACGAGACCAACCATCAGAACTGGCAGCATAGCTAGCTTTCTCACCACGTCACCGACTTCTTCCACGCTCGAAGGGTCCTTGACGTAAACCCTCAAGCCAGAATAATCACGACAAAACTCGCCCCCACCCCATACGTCACGATACCGATCGAAAACGCTCGCCAATTCATCACTGGCGTCATTGACTTCCCTGAAAGGAGAGCCATCAAAGGAATAATCCCCATCAGCAGACCGAGGACTCTCACAGATCGCACGGACCAGCTCCCCCTCTTCTGGTGACGCTTGGGACACCCCCGCCTGAAGTACACCACAGCAGAGAATCCCCACAAGAACCAAAGCCAATCATGAATTCTTGTTCATAACCATCATCATTCTCACCGTTGAACGAGGTAACAGCACTAGCAGACACAGGTGTCATCGATGACCAAAGGGCGTCGTTACCCTTTTCCCGAAATCAAATGCCGCAACACCAGAACACCCACTCCGTCAAGCCTGCGACGACACTCACATAAAGTCCCCGCGTAGCAAGGGTCCGTACCCCACACATTTTTCCCCGCGAAGTGAGTGTCGGCCACGATCGGGTGTGAGCACCAAGAAGTATGCCCGGGCCTACCAGGCCGCTTCGGAGAAGGACAAGGGCCGGATCTTGGATCAGGTCGTGGAGGTGACCAGCTGGAACCGTGACCATGCCAGACAGCAGTTGAAGGCCCGTGCCGTCGACGGGCCGTTGTGCAGGATGGACGACCTCACGCGATTCCTCGTGTAGCTGTCATCACTGGCCTGCTGGTGCCTGCCGACGACATCGCGACCCGCGACTGTCAGGTGGCTCTCGGTCGTCAGCTCAAGTTCTCCCCGCACTCCACGATCCGATGCCACCACACCTGTCCATCGTCAGTCAGTATGTACACCTTGCCTGGCGCGACATGGCAGTCCGCGTCAGTGGGAACGGGTGTGTCGCCCAGGATTCCGGACTTGCGGGTCTCACGCATATCGGCGTCACTGTAAGGGCCTTGAGGCACGACCCCCTCCGCTTGACCTGACGGTTTTACCCAGCACACCCAGGCCTTGTGTCCCTTGATGTGGGCAAGATTGGATGTAGTCAGTTCTTGAGCGCGGTCAAGCTGACCTCGGTCTCGGCACATAGCCAGTGCCGCTGATGATGTCGTCGCGACAGGTGATGAGGCCGGACCGTCGGGCTTCGGGGTCGAGGTGCACGCCGTGGCCATCAGTACGATCACGACGATGGCACCCCACCATGCCGAGCTTCTCCTCACCATCGGACTGAGCTTTTCCACGCGCGAACTCCACTCAATTGCGTGGCGTAGTAGGTGCATCGTTTTTGTGTCCCCGGCTTCCACCACGAGTAACCTTTAACCAGGTCGGCATAGACCATCTTTCCAGATCCATTGTTATAATGGATGGGGCCGCCTGAATCTCCCCCCCTCTAATACCATTATAACCATGGGAATTCCATCTACCCTCTTGCTTTGCAAGCGTTATTTGATGGCCAGCCGTAACACCATCAAGCTTGATGCGACCAAAATTATCCTGCACGATATATCCGCAGATCTGCCCCGAAGTTCTACCCGAGCTGCACAGCTGACGGCCAATAGCGAGACCACCAAAATAGAGCCCAGCGCCAGAATGGCGTGATAACGAGGAATTCCCTGCGTTATACACGTTTGGCGAGTACGATTTTCCCGCAATCAATTTCCAGTCACCCTAGACATTCTAATTCCCAGAATACGCGGTAGTGTATTGATTTCCAACTGGCCTTTTCACCGGGGTGTAGGGAGTACCACGACGAAGCCCCGACTGGAGCCCATCGTGGCGACGAAGCGCCACGATGCAGACCAAGACCGCAACACTTTCATCAGGCGCGGTCCTCGTCGTCAGAACCCATTAGAACGCCGCCCGGGACTCGTAGCTGCTAGATAGTGATAAATCTCACCTCGCTTGGACTAGACAACCGTGTAACACTTTGCAACACTGACAGCACGCTGCAAACGACCGACAGCGATACGTCGGCCTGATGCACAACTACGTGCTCGACGATGAGCGTCGAGCTGCCTCGAAAGGTGTACCCACATGCCTGACATCACGCGTCGCTCAATGCTTTTTGGAGGTCTCGGTGTTGCTGCCGTCGGCGTCCTGTCCGCATGCGGCGGCAATGACTCCCCCTCGTCATCCACCTCGTCAGCATCCGGTGCTGCGTCCTCGGCCGCCGGAGCTGCCGGCTCAATCCTGGTGTGGACTGACTCCAACCGTGAACCCGTCCTTCGGAAGGTCGCCGAGCAGTTCAAGTCCGACACCGGGGTCACCGTCAAGCTGGCCGTCAAGGACTTCGCGAAGATCCCCGACGACTTCATCACCCAGGTCCCGACCGGTAAGGGCCCTGACGCCGCCATCGCTGCCCACGACGGCACCGGTCGCATGGTCGAGAACGGTGTCGTCGCCCCACTGGAGCTCGACGACACCTCCGCCTACCAGGGCGTCGCCATCCAGGCCTTCACCGTCAACGGCAAGATCTACGGCGTTCCTTATGCCACCGAGAACATTGCTCTGGTTCGCAACACCAAGCTCGTCACCGACGCCCCGAAGACCTTCGACGAGATGATCGAGATGGGCAGGAGGTCCGGCGCGAAGTACCCCTTCCTCGTGGGGCTTGACCCCAAGGAGTCCGATCCGTACCACCTGTACCCATTCCAGGCCTCCTTCGGCGCCCCGGTTTTCGAGTTCAAGGACAATGGCTTCGACGCCGCCAAGGTCGCCATGGGCGGTTCCAATGGCGAGAAGTTCGCCGCATGGCTGGCCGAGCAGGGGAAGGCCAAGAACCTCAACCTCAACATCTCCCAGGACATCTCCAAGGATCTGTTCGGCAAGGGCGAGGCTGCCTTCATCCTCACCGGACCGTGGAACCTCGACGGCTTCAAGAAGGCTGGCATCAGCTACGAGATCAGCGAAATCCCTTCTGCCGGTGGCCAGCCCGCCACCCCGTTCGTCGGCGTCCAGGGATTCTGGATGAGCGCCAAGACCAAGAACGCCGTCGCCACCCAGAAGTTCCTCGTCGAGTACGTCGGCAACCCGGACGTTCAGGCCGAGCTGTTCAAGGTCGGCAATCGTCCACCGGCCAACAAGCAGGCCTTCGAGAAGGCCAAGGCGGACAAGGACGTCGCTGCATTCGGCGCCGTCGGCCAGGAGGCCGTCCCGATGCCGAACATCCCCGCCATGGGATCGGTGTGGGCTGACTGGGGCGTCGCCGAGGCTCAGATCATCAGCGGCAAGGTCTCCAACCCCAAGGCCACCTGGGACAAGGCCGTGACGTCCATCAACGACAAGATCAAGAAGGGCTGATCTCAGCCTCCAGGTGGGGGCGCACGACGTCGCGCGCCCCCACCTCCCGCAACGCCAGTGCCGGCGTTTCCTCACATGCCCCGCTGAACCGGAGAACCCCACATCATGTCGTCATCATCAACCGTCGACCACGAGTCACGGGAAAAGCGTGTCGCCGCAGCCAGCGGCAAGTACTCCGGGTCACTGTGGGCCTGGATCCTCAAGATCGCACTTCTCGGCGTCCTCGACGCGATCGCCGTCTACGGCGTCATGACTGCCATCGCCCATGGATCCACTGCAATGGCCATCGGCATCGGCGTCATCGCCGTCATCATCACCCTCATCTACCTGCCACCCAACCGGATGCTGCCGGCCAAGTACCTGGCTCCCGGCATCGTCTTCATGCTCGTCTTCTCGGTGGGCGTGATGGCCTACACGATCTACGTGGGCTTCACAAATTACGGCGATGGGCACAACGGCAGTCATGACGACGCCGTCGCAGCCATCCAACGAGACAACCAGCAACGTGTCCCCAACGCTCCGGTCTATGACTCGAGCGTCGCCGAGAAGGATGGCAAGCTGGCCCTGATCATCATCGATCCCAGTACCAAGAAGGTACGAGCTGGCACGTCCGATCAGCCCCTAGAACCCGTCGATGGGGCGCAGCTCAACTCTCTGGGAAGGATCAAAGATCTTCCGGGCTACCGCGTTCTCCCGTTCTCTGAGGTGTCCCAACGCAGCGATGAGATCTCTCAGTTGCAGGTTCCCGTCTCCAAGGGCTCATCAGCCGGATTCATCCGCACCACGACTGGCTCACAGGCCTTCGAATTCACCTCGACGATGACCTACGACGAGAAGACCGCGACGATGACTGACACGAACGGCACCGTCTACAAGGACAACGGTCACGGCAACTTCGTCTCAGCCTCCGGCAAGGCGTTGGAGCCCGGTTGGAAGGTCACCGTCGGGTTCGAGAACTTCAAGAAGGCTCTCACCGACCATGATGTCCGCGGACCGTTCCTGAGGGTGACCGCGTGGACCTTCGCCTTTGCCGTGCTATCGGTGTTGACGACCTTCGCCCTCGGTCTGGCCCTGGCCCTGTTGTTCAACGACACCTCCATGAAGGGACAGAAGTTCTACCGCATCCTCATGCTCCTGCCCTATGCCTTCCCAGGGTTCCTGTCAGCCCTGGTGTGGTCGGGGATGTTCAACCAGGAGTTCGGCTTCATCAACCAGGTGTTGCTGGGTGGAGCATCCATTCCCTGGTTGACAGATCCCTGGATCGCCAAGGCAGCGGTCCTCATCGTCAACCTGTGGCTGGGTTTCCCCTACATGTTCATCGTCTCGACGGGCGCTCTGCAGTCCATCCCGGGAGACATCCTGGAAGCCTCTCGGATCGACGGCGCGAGCGCCTGGCGCACCTTCACGAAGATCAAGCTGCCACTGCTCATGGTGCCGCTGGCACCGCTGCTCATCAGTTCCTTCGCCTTCAACTTCAACAACTTCGTCCTCATCTACATGCTGACCCTCGGTGGCCCCCGATTCACCGACACCAGCCTCGATGTCGGCGCCACCGACATCCTCATCTCGATGGTGTACAAGGTCGCCTTCTCCGGTGCCAGTCGTGACTACGGCCTGGCCAGCGCCTTCTCCGTCATCATCTTCATCATCGTCGGCGTGATCTCCTGGCTCGGATTCCGCCAGACCAAGGACCTTGAGGAGGTCAACTGATGAGCACCGCAACAGTGTCCTCTGCCATCAAGGACGCCAACTGCCGCACGCCGTTCTCCAAGCGACTCAAGTCGCAGTGGTGGCGTCATCTGCTCGGCATCATCGCTGTTGTCTTCGCGGCCTTCCCACTGGTCTACGTGCTCTCGGCGTCCCTGTCGCCAGGCGGCACCCTGACCGGCTCCAACCAGCTGTTCTCGAAGATCGACTTCTCGAACTATTCCAAACTCATGAGCGACCCTGTGCGTCCGTACGGTCGGTGGTACCTCAACACCGTCATCATCGCCGCGGTCACCGCGATCTTCACCGTCTTCCTGGGAGCTCTGGCTGCCTACAGCTTCTCCCGGATGCGCTTCAAGGGGCGTCGCGGTGGTCTGTTGGCTCTCATGCTGGTTCAGATGTTCCCCCAGCTTCTGACGGTGGTGGCCATCTTCCTGCTACTGACATGGCTCGGTGACGTCTACCCGGTGCTGGGCATCGGGTCCCGGCTGGCGCTCATCATGGTGTACCTGGGCGGAGCCCTGGGAGCGAACACCTACCTCATGTACGGCTTCTTCAACACCGTGCCGCAGTCCCTCGACGAGGCTGCCCGGATGGACGGTGCAGGCCATGCCCGCATCTTCTTCACCCTCATCCTGCCGCTGGTGGCCCCGATTCTGGCGGTCGTCGGTCTGCTGAGCTTCATCGGCTCCTTCACCGAATACGTGGTGGCCTCGGTCATTCTTGGTGCCGACCCACATACCTCGACCCTGGCCATCGGTTTGTACCAGTACGTCTCCACTGAGACCAGCTCCAACTGGGGAGTCTTCGCGGCCGGCGCCGTGCTCGCCGCCCTTCCCCCAATGGTGCTGTTCCTCTGGCTGCAGAAGTACATCGTCTCCGGGCTGACCGGTGGGGCGGTGAAGTGACGTGACACACTGCCGGGAGGAGAAGAGATGAGCGGACCAACCCTTGCCGAGATCGCCGACCAGGCAGGTGTCAGCCAGGCCACCGTCTCCCGGGTCCTCAATAACAAGCCCGCGGTCTCAGAGTCCACCCGGCAGTGTGTGCTCACCGCCCTCGACGTCCTGGGCTATCAGCGCCCCACCCACCTCAAGCCCGTCACGACGGGGCTCGTCGGACTCATCGTTCCCGAGCTCACCAATCCCGCCTTCGCAAGCTACGCCCAAGCTATTGAGACCCTGCTTTCGCGGAAGGGGTACGCCACCGCCGTATGTACCCAGGCCCCCGGCGGCATGCGCGAGGACGACTACATCCGGGTGCTGCGATCACGTCAGGTCTCGGGAATCATCGTCATGTCAGGGTCGCATGCCGACACCACTGCGGACATGTCCACTTACCACCACCTCGTTGACGTCGGGTTACCGTTGGTGCTTGTCAACGGGTATTCGCCCACCATTGCGACGCCGCAGATCAGTGACGACGACGTGTCCGCCATGGATCAGGCCATCGCCCATCTCGTCAGCCTTGGGCACGAGCACATCGGCCTCGCGGTGGGTCCTCGCAGATACGTCCCGGCACAGCGCAAGGAACAAGGTGTACGCGCGGCCATGGATCGTCGACTCGGCGGGCATGGCAAGGTCACCGTCAGCAACACCGTGTTCTCCGTCGACGGCGGAGCTCATGCGGCTGTCGACCTCCTCGGTCAGGGGGTCAGCGCCATCATCTGTGGCTCCGACCTCATGGCTTTGGGAGCAATCCGGGCCGTCCGCGCACAGGGCCTGTCGGTCCCCCGTGACGTCTCCGTCATCGGTAGCGATGACTCAGCACTGATGCGGTACACCGATCCCCCGCTCACGAGTCTGCATCAGGACGTCGGGCTCATCTCGACGATGGCGGTGCAATCTCTCATCGGTCTGGTGCGCGGTGACGCGGTTTTCCTCAGAGAGAGACTGGTGCGCCCGGAACTGGTCATACGCGCTACGACGGGGCCCGCCCGAGGCGCATGAGCATCCTGAAAACCCTGAAGTAACGGCGCGAGAGTGAGTCTCACACGATACGGGGCCCAGCTCCGTTGACGCGGAGCCGGGCCACAACCACAGCGAACGGCCAGATCACTTCTCGTCGTGATACGAACACTCGACCAACCGATGCTGGAAAATACGGCCATCCTCAAGGAATAATAGATACACGGCACCGTGAGGGACGTCACAGCTGGATCCCGTCGGGACGGGGACGTCAGCCATAATGGGGGCTTTCTTCATTGAGTCGACGTCAGCCTGAGTGATGGTCTCAAACTGCATAACCTCGCCGTCATCATCTCCACCAATTGCACAGCCCCACGCCTTGTGCCCCTTGAGGGAATCAACATTCGAGGTGGTGAGCTTCTCTGCCCGAGAGGTCATAGAAGAGTCTCGACATGCAGAGCGAGCCGCTGCCGACGAGGTCACCTTGACCTCCGGAGAAGGCGAGGTCTCGCCCTGCTGACCGCCACACCCTGATAAGCCGACGACCCCAACCGCCAAGGCTGACATCAAGGCTACTCTTCTCACCACTTCACCGACCCCTTCCACTCCCGAACACCGCTCAGGTGAGTGACGTATTCACTCTCGACATTATCCCCCACATATACGACGGGGACGACGGTATGTGAAGCTTTCCGCTCGGAATACCGGAGTCGGCGTAGGCGCCCGCATAGCCCCAGCCGGGGGTGGCTTGGATCAGTTCGGAATAGCAGGAAATCTGTGACAACAACGACTTCGGGGTCCGGTCGTTTTCCATCGAAATGCAAGCATACGGCGCGATATTCCTGGTCCGAGCACTCTTGAGTGGCTCGGTGATGCGTTCCGTTGTCGCCATCACCACGCTTCTTTCTTTGACTACAGATTTTATATCGTTCGCACGTCTATACCCCGCTCTGATCGACGGTTAAGTCAACCAAGGTTTGTGCTTTCAACGCCCCGATTTCCGCACCCCTATCAGCGGCGACCCGACCGGCGATACGAGCCATCTGTGCCCCGGTGAAGACACCGGATCGCTGAAGGTGGTCGAGTCGGGCGAGGGCGATTGCCATGGCCGCCTCGACACGCGGCTGAGTGGACGTCATAGGCATGCGCCTTTGGTGCCGAAGCGGTGGCGGATGTAGCAGGTGTGGCTGCAATACACGCGGGTCTGCCGCGAGTGTGGTTGACACGGTAGCTCAGGCGGCGGTAGCTGCCTGTTGTGATCGAAGCATCTCAAACTCGACCGGTGTCACGCGTCCGAGACGGGCTCGTCAGCGTCGCCGATGGTAGTTGCGTTCGATCCAGGTCACGATCGCGATGCGGAGCCGGTCGAAGCTGGCACACGAGAGCGTCCAGTTCCGCCAACGCCCGGGATCGAACATCATCCATTGGCGTCTGTGGTGCGTCAACGTGGTCCACGCACTCCTCCGGTGGGACGGCGGGGCAATATCGCTCGATCGCCGGAATCACTCTGAGAACGCTGACGCCCGACACCCCGGGTGCAGAGAGCCAACGCACCCGGCATGCCGAGACGCGCTGAACCCATGAGCGATACCGGCCCGACACGGTGACATTCTGCACATCGTGATCCCGACTGCTGACAATGTGACCAGCAAGTCATACCGTTGGGGATAAGGCCTGCACCGAAGCAGGTGCACGAGAGTTCTCAGGGAAGAGACAGGATCGTGAACACGATTGACAAGGGGGTTTCCCCCATGAAGCGCCTACTAGGCTGCACACTGCCCGCACTTCTCACCACCCTCGCTCTGACCGGATGTGGCTCAAGCGACGGGGAACCGAAGGGAGGTGGTGGTGAGGCCAATCTGAAACTGCCTCCTCTCAATGAGCAAGTCGGAAACGTCTCCGGAACCGCACTGCTGTGGATCGGTCTGGTCATCTGCCTGTTCGGTCTGGTGTTCGGTCTGGTGACGTACTCCAAGCTGCAGAAGCTGCCCGTCCACGAGGCGATGCACGAGGTTTCCGAGCTCATCTACGAAACCTGCAAGACCTACCTCAAGCAGCAGGCCAAGTTCCTCATGCTGCTGTGGGCCTTCATCGCGGCAGTCATCGTCGTGTACTTCCTGTTCCTGGAACATATGGGCGCCAAGGTGCTCATCATCCTGCTGTTCAGCCTCATCGGCATGGCAGGATCGTTCGGAGTCGCCTGGTACGGCATTCGCGTCAACACCTTTGCCAATTCCCGTACTGCCCACGCCTCGCTGCGTGGCTCCCCATGGGAAACCTTCGACATCCCGATGCGTTCCGGCATGAGCATCGGCATGGTCCTCATCAGCGTCGAGCTGACCCTCATGCTCTTCATCATGCTGGTGCTGCCCGGTGACCTCGCCGGCCCGTGCTTCATCGGATTCGCCGTTGGTGAGTCCCTCGGAGCCGCCTGCCTGCGTATCGCCGGCGGTATCTTCACCAAGATTGCTGACGTCGGCGCCGATCTCATGAAGATCGCCTTCCACATTAAGGAGGACGACGCCCGTAACCCCGGCGTCATCGCTGACTGCACCGGTGACAACGCGGGTGACTCGGTTGGCCCCTCCGCTGATGGATTCGAGACCTACGGCGTCACCGGCGTCGCCCTCATCACCTTCGTGCTGGGAGCCGTCCCGGACCAGACCGAGCAGGTCCAGCTGCTGGTGTGGATCTTCGTGGTACGCGTCGTCATGCTGATCGCCTCCTTTGTTTCGTACCTCATCAACAACGCGGTCGCCAAGGCCCGCTACGGCAAGGTCCCCGAGATGGACTTCGAGAAGCCGTTGAGCTCCTTGGTCTGGATCACCTCGGTCATGTCGATCCTGCTGACCGTCCTCACCACCTGGTGGATGCTCGGCTCGATGGGCGACGGGACGATGTGGTGGAAGCTGTCCATCATCATCTCCTGCGGCACCCTGGCCGGCGCCCTCATCCCAGAGCTCGTCAAGGCCTTCACCTCGACGAACTCCCGGCACGTCCGTGAGGTCGTCACGAGCGCCCGCGAAGGCGGCGCCTCCCTGGACATCCTGTCCGGTCTGGTTGCCGGTAATTTCTCCGGATTCTGGTTGGGCATCATCATCGTCGCCCTCATGGGCATCTCCTTCCTCGTCTCCGGCACCGGTTCCGGCTTGGGCGACATGGGAGCCATGAGCGAGGTCAAGTGGGCTGTCTTCGCCTTCGGCCTGGTGGCCTTCGGCTTCCTTGGCATGGGCGCGGTGACGATCGCCGTCGACTCCTACGGCCCTGTCACCGACAACGCCCAGAGCGTCTACGAGCTGTCGACCATCGAGGAGATCCCGAATGCCTCCGAGAACATCGAGAAGCAGTACGGATTCGCACCCCGGTGGGACGTCGCCAAGCACATCCTGGAAGCCCAGGATGGCGCTGGCAACACCTTCAAGGCCACGGCCAAACCGGTACTCATCGGGACTGCCGTCGTCGGTGCCACCACGATGATCTTCTCGATCATCATGATGCTCACCGAGGGCCTGTCGAATGCTGCCGAGGTCAACAAGCTCGGTCTGACCCACGCTCCGTTCCTGCTCGGCATGATCGCCGGTGGTGCGATCATCTACTGGTTCTCCGGAGCCTCGATGCAGGCCGTGACGACCGGTGCCTACCGAGCCGTCGAGTTCATCAAGAACAACATGCAGCTTGACGAGAACGCCACGAAGGCCTCCACCGAGGATTCCAAGAAGGTCGTCCAGATCTGCACCGAGTATGCCCAGAAGGGCATGCTCAACATCTTCCTGGGCGTGTTCTTCGCAGCCTTGGGATTCGCCTTCGTCGATCCGTACTTCTTCATCGGGTATCTGATCTCGATCGCTATCTTCGGCCTGTACCAAGCCATCTTCATGGCCAACGCAGGCGGCGCTTGGGACAACGCGAAGAAGATCGTCGAGGTTGACCTGGACGCCAAGGGCACCGAGTTGCATGATGCCTCCGTGGTTGGTGACACCGTCGGTGACCCGTTCAAGGACACCTCCTCGGTGGCCCTGAACCCGGTCATCAAGTTCACAACCCTTTTCGGTCTGCTGGCCGTCGAGCTGGCAGTGTCGATCGGTGCCGGACCGCTCACCTACATCCTCGCTGCGGTGTTCTTCCTCATCGCCTGCTTCTTCGTCTACCGCTCCTTCTACGGCATGCGGATTGACTCAGCCGGCGGCAACGACGAGTACGACGACGTCGCCAAGGAGGCTGGCAGCGGGCTGTGACTGATGGAAGGGTTCTACACTGGCCGTCGTGCCAGAAACCCCTTTGACCCCGAGTGGTGACCCTCACGCTCCGAGAGAAGCTCTGATTCTCGACGCCGTGAGGGTCACCTTTGGTCGTGTCACGGCCCTCGACGGGCTGAGTCTGTCCGCCGCCACCGGCGCCATCACCGCTGTGCTGGGCCCCAATGGTGCGGGCAAGACGACGATGATGCGCTGCTGCACCTCTCTCGTCTCCCCCGACTCCGGGCGTATCGACGTCCTCGGCCACGCCCCGGGCAGCTCCGAGGCCACCGCCGCCACTGGTCTCATGCCGCAAAGCGCGGGCGCCTGGAGCGGTATTCGGGCCGGTGAGCTGCTGCAGTACATGGCAGGTCTGCATGCCGACCCGATCGATCCCGATCTCCTCATCGACGCCCTGGCGATCACGCCCTTCGTGCGCACCACATACCGACGTCTCTCCGGTGGTCAGCAGCAGGCCGTCAACCTCGCTGCCGCCCTGATAGGACGTCCCCAGCTGGTCTTCCTCGATGAACCGACGTCGGGAATGGATCCCCACGCGCGTCACCACACCTGGGACATCATCGAGCAGATGCGACACGACGGGGTCTCCGTCGTCCTCACCACCCATGCCATGGACGAGGCCCAGCGGCTGGCCGACCACGTCTGGATCGTCGATCGGGGAAAGGTCGCCGTCCACGGGACGGTGCCGGAGCTCACCGTTGAGGCGAGTCTGGAAGACGTCTTCCTGACACACACCAGTGACCGCGCGGCGGGGAGGAACTGACGTGACGACACTAGACCTTCACCCCGCACCGCAAGCGGCACCGGCGGCTGCGCGGATCCGCAATCATGCCCGTACCGAGATTCGCCTCGTGATGCGCAATGGTGAACAGCTGCTGCTGGCCCTCGTCATCCCCATCGGGATCCTCGTCGCAGGACGATTTCTCGGCGACCGAGTCGGACTGACGATGGACCTGCTGGCTCCGTCGGTTCTTGCACTGGCCATCTGGTCGACCTGCTTCACGTCCCAGGCCATCATGACCGGATTCGAACGCAGGTACGGCGTGCTGGAGCGTCTGTCCGCCACTCCCCTGGGGAGATCGGGCCTGCTGGCCGGCAAGGCCATGGCTTACTCCGTCATCAGCCTGGTCCAGGTGATCTTGCTCGTCATCGTCTCCTCGACACTGGGATGGCATCCCCACGGGTCAGCTCTGGCCTGGTTGCCAGCCCTCGGGAACGTCATCCTTGCCATGCTGGCGTTCGGTTTCCTGGCCCTGGCGATGGCTGGTTCCCTCAAGGCCGAGGTCACCCTCGGGTTGGCCAATCTGATCTACATCGTCGGTCTGGTCGCAGGCGCCATCCTGTGGCCATTAACCGATTACCCGAAGGCCATTCGCCCCATCATCGCCGTCCTGCCAACCACTGCGCTCGGGGAGTCCCTGCGAGCCTGGGGCGCCGGACAGACTCTCTGGTCGCCACTGGCAAGTCTGCTGATCTGGGCGATTCTGCTTGGCCTGCTGGCACGAAAGGTGTTCAGGTGGATCTCATGACCTCCCGAGATGGCCGTTTGTACGGCTGGTGCATCGCTGCCCTCGTCACCAACATGGGCATCATCGTCACCGGTGCGGTGGTACGCCTAACCGGTTCAGGACTGGGATGCAACACCTGGCCCCATTGCACCGCCGGGACGTTCACCCCCCATGAGGCGATGGGGATCCACTCCTACGTCGAGTTCGGCAACCGCCTGCTGACCTTCGTCCTGGTGGCGGTGGCGATCGGCCTGCTCGTCCGCTGCTACCGGGTCCGCGTCACGGCCCAGCTCATGGCCTTGGCATGGATCAACCTGGTGTCCATCGCTCTGCAGGCTGTCATTGGCGGGATCTCGGTACTCCTCGAGCTCAACCCGTTCGTCGTGGCGCTGCACCTACTGTTGTCGGTGGCGATCATCCTCGTTGACGTCAAGATGATCTGGTTGACCGGACCTCATTCGAGCGAGGCCGTCGACGGACTAACGATGGGGTTGGTGCGCGCCACCGTGGCGATGATGTGCGTCGTGATGTGGCTGGGAACAGTGGTAACCGGATCTGGTCCCAACGCCGGGGACTCCGGCTCGGCACGGACCGGGTTCGACATTGAGGCTGTGGCACGACTGCATGGCATCTCAGTGTGGATCACCGTCGCCCTGACGATCGCCTGCCTGGCCGTCGCTACCACCCGCCACCTGGCCATGATGCGTCGCTGGAGCATTGCCTTGGTGGCTGTCGAGATCTACCAGGCCATCATCGGATACTCCCAGTACTTCACCCATCTCGACCCGTGGCTGGTCATCTGGCACATGGTGGGCGTCGCGCTGTCAGCAGCGGCGGTTGGGGCCCTGTGGTGCAGCGTGCGTCCGACCCCTTCCCCGGTACTCAAGCGGTCCTGACGACTCATGACGACGGCGGGCGGGCCAAGGAGTGTTCCCTGGCCCGCCCGCCATGTTTGTCTGTGCGACTACAAGTCTGTGCCCGTCGAACGACCAAGCGTGCTCGGCGTCAGTCCTTCTGCACGCGGCCACCACTGCGCGGCCTCGTCGGCATCATCGTGGGATCGTAATCCAGGTCACCCGGATCGATGTTGATTCCCGGCTGGCACAGGGCCGAGACGGTGGCAGCCAGCTCCGTGACAGCGACCTTCTCCCCTGGGCAGCGGTGACCGGTGGCGACGTCTCCACCACCCTGCGGGATGAAGGCCTTGATGGCCTCGGCGTCCTCGACACCCAGGAAACGCTCCGGCTTGAAGCGCAGCGGCTCCTCCCACTCGCTCGGGTCGGTGTTCGTGCCGAGTATGTCGATGATGACTCGCTGACCTTCCTTGATCTGGTGGCCTTCCCACTCAAAGTCCTCACGGGCGAAGGCCGGCAGCATCGGCACGAAGGGGCTGAGACGGCGTACTTCCTGAGCGAAGGCAATGGCGTGCTCGTTGTCCACGAGGGTTCCCGAGGTCTCTACCTCGCAAGCAATGTCCTCGCGGTACTGGGGGTAGAGGACGAGGAACCGGGCGGCGAAGGCGGCAAACCGGCTCACGGCGATCGCGGGACGGATGGAGTTCTGCAGCTCGATTCCGGCCAGCTTGGCGTCGAGGAGTTTGCCGTCCGTGCCGCGGTAGCGAGCCCACTCGCACAGGGCCGAACCCTCGGGCGCGTTGATCTGGCCGCTGCGCTGCTTCTCGATGAGACCGGCAGCCCACTTGTCACAACGGGCACGGTTCACCCAGGCCAGCGTGTGTCCGGCAGGCATGTGACCGAATCCCTCGACGATCTGACCGAGGCGCTTGGCCCACGGGTCGAGATCGACGTCGCTGCCGGGAACTCCGGCCCACTTGAGGACGGCACGACCGTAGGCCACCACGGTGTCGTCGTAGACGTTGCCCTCACGACGGCCCCAGGTCTCAACCACCTTGCGCATCTCGTCCTCGATGAGTGGTTTGAACCGCTCGACCTGAGCATCGTCGTAGACCACCTTGATGAAGTTGTCCTTACGAGCCTGATGCACCTCATCGTCAGTGCCGTGAATGGCTCCAGCTCCGAAGAGGGGGCCGCGCACGGGAAGAGGCATGGCCTCCTCGCGCATCATGCGCTTGGCGTTGTAAAAGAGGTCAACTCCCTTGCTGCCACGGACCAAGGTGGCCGGCTTGCCCATGAAGGTGAAATCAATGGGGCATCCGTCCCCGGCCTTACGGCCCTTCGACGCCCGCAGCCTCTCCTGGAACAAGTAGCCGTCGGCAAGCAACTTGGCTGCCTGGTCGACCTTCGTGCCCAGAGCCGATCGGATGGTTGACATGGTGGTCATAAATACTCCTCGGGTCATATGTTCACGCGCTGTCACAGCCACGTTGCTTAATCCGACGCTACCGGATGCAGTGGCACGGCGGTGCCGAAATATGCTCCTCTCGGTGGTGGCCGGAGCGAGGCTCGGATCCTGAGTGGATGCCATCACGCTCCCATGCCACGCCACCGGCCCCGACGGCTCCTGTACTCGTCGATGGCCTCGTGGGAAGGCCAATTGAGGACCTTGACCGTCACAGATGGATGAGCGGATCGATCGCGATGGCCAGGAAGAGCAGAGACAGATAGGTGTTCGACCAGTGGAACAGCCGCATCGGCTTCAACAGAGCGTCACGTAGACCAGCGTTGGCACGACGCAGCAACTGGATGGCCTCGAGGATGAAGATCGCCCCTGCGAGTACTGCGACGACGCCGTAGATCCACCCCATCTGGGCCACCGGCCACAACACCAGGGAAATCGCAACGGTGGCGACGGTGTAGACGAGAACCTGGATGGCGACCGCTGGTGCCCCCTTGACCACCGGGAGCATCGGCACACCGGCGGCTTGGTAGTCCTCACGGTAGCGGAAGGACAATGCCCAGGTGTGCGGCGGTGTCCAGAAGAAGATGATGAGGAAGAGGACGAGGGGCTCCCAGCCGAGATGTCCGGTGACGGCTGTCCAGCCGATGAGGGGCGGGAAGCATCCAGCGATGCCACCCCAGATCGTGTTCTGCCAGGTACGACGTTTGAGGAGCATCGAGTAGACGAAGACGTAGAAGAGGTTGGCAACCAGAGCCAGGACGGCCGACAACCAGTTCGTGCCGAATCCCAACACGAGGGTGGCCACGACACCGAGGACCACTCCGTAGATCAAGGCACTCCGGCGCGGCACCTGATGGCGCGGCAGGGGGCGACGCCGAGTCCGGCGCATCTTCTCGTCAATGTCGGCGTCAATGACGCAGTTGAAGACGTTTGCGCTCGCCGCAGCAAGCAAACCACCAAGCATCGTCGCGACAGCCAGCCCGAGCTTGGGCAACCCGTGGGACGCCAGGAACATCACTGGCAGGGTCGTCACCAGAAGCAGCTCAATGATGCGTGGCTTGGTCAAGGAGATGTAAGCACCCACGACGTCACGGGCCGACAGTCGGGTACGTTCCTGCGTCTGCTCCACCTTCGTCTCGACAGGGTCGGGACGCTGCGAGGCTGGCGCCGTCGCCACGTGCGTCGTCTGGTTGCTCACGGTGTCCTTCGAAATTGGAAGATGTGCTGAGGCCGCCTCTGGGCGTGGTACACCCGTGAGACAGGGTGTGCCGCGAAAGGTCGTCCTCACGATTTTAGGCTCTCCTGCCCCGGATGTCCTCATCGTCGAGTGCGGCAACGGGACATATCCGTCCGCCTGTCGCTGAACACGGTAACCAGCCGGACAGCTCGACCGACTACCGTTGGGCTGGTGGAACCTCAGTTCCGCAACATGACAACCGGTTTCGGAAGGACGGGTGAGGTGGCGGGTCGAGACGCTTCAGGAAGCACCACCAGAGCGACCAGTAGGCTGCGCGGCGATCGCATCAATCCGTTACGCGATCCAGCCGACCGCAGGTTGCCCCGCGTGGCAGGCCCGTGCGTCCTGGTGATGTTCGGTGTCACCGGCGACCTCTCACGCAAGAAGCTCATGCCGGCCGTGTACGACCTGGCCAACCGCGGCCTGCTACCACCAGGGTTCGGGCTGGTGGGATTCGCCCGACGCGACTGGGAGGACGAGGACTTCGCCAAGGTCGTTCATGACGCGGTAGCCGAGCACGCTCGTACCCCCTTCCGCGAGGAGGTGTGGGAACAACTGCTCGAGGGAATCCGGTTCGTTCGCGGCGAATTCGACGACAACGAAGCCTTCGAGCGACTGGCAGGCACGATCCGCGAACTCGACGAGGAACGCGGAACGGGAGGCAACCATGCCTTCTACCTGTCGATCCCGCCGAAGTCCTTCGAGTCCGTGGTGAGCCAGCTCAAGCGCCACGGCATGACCGGCCACGACTCTTCCCATTGGAGCAGGGTCGTCATCGAGAAGCCCTTCGGCCATGACCTGGAAAGCGCGCGAGACCTCGACGAGATCGTCGGAAGCGCGTTCAGCCCGGAGTCGGTCTTCCGCATCGACCACTACCTGGGCAAGGAAACCGTCCAGAACATCATGGCGTTCCGGTTCGCCAACCAGATTTTCGAGCCCATCTGGAACAACCATTACGTCTCCCATGTCCAGATCACCATGGCTGAGGACATCGGCATTGCGGGACGAGCGGGGTACTACGACGGCATCGGTGCTGCCCGTGACGTCATCCAGAACCACCTGCTACAGCTCATGGCCCTGACCGCCATGGAGGAGCCGACGAGCTTCGACGCCGAGCAGCTGTGTGCCGAGAAGACCAAGGTCCTGGCCGCCATCCAGCCCCCTGAAGACATGGCCACCCAGACCTGCCGCGGGCAGTACGTTGCCGGTAGTCAGGGAGGAGAACGGGTACGCGGCTACCTCGAGGAGGACGGCGTCGATCCGCACTCCCGCACCGAGACCTACGCAGCCGTCCGGCTGATCATCGACAACCGTCGGTGGGCAGGAGTGCCGTTCTACCTGCGCACCGCCAAGAGGATGCCGCGACGGGTCACCGAGGTAGCCCTCAACCTGCAACGAGCCCCACACCTGCCGTTCTCCGACACCGCGGCCCTCGGTACCAACGCTGTCGTCCTGCGTATTCAGCCCGATGAAGGAGTCACCCTGCGCTTCGGCGCGAAGGTGCCGAGCACCCAGATGGAGATCCGCGACGTCACGATGGACTTCGCCTACGGATCTTCCTTCACGGAGGCAAGCCCAGAGGCTTACGAACGGCTCATCCTCGACGTCCTGCTGGGCGATCCACCGCTGTTCCCCCAGCACGAGGAGGTCGAATTGGCGTGGAAGATCCTCGATCCGGTGCTCGACTTCTGGGCAGAGTCCGACACTCCCCCGTGCGACTATCCGTCCGGCAGCTGGGGTCCGTCCGAGGCTGACGAGATGATCGCCCGGGACGGCTTCGTCTGGCGCAGACCCTGAGGAGGAGACATGATCGTCACACTCAACGACACCACCGCGTCGAAGATCGGCGCCGCCATCGTGGAGGCCCGTCGCACCGTCGGGTCCGGTTCCGGATTGGTTCACACCCTCATCTGTGTCTGTGATTCCTCCGACTTCGACGCCGCTTTCGATGCTGCCCGAGACGCTGCTCGTCAGCACCCGTCGCGTCTTCTCATGGTGGTCACGACCCGTTCCCGCAAGGACAAGCTCGACGTCGAAGTACACGCTGGCGAGGGAACTCCCGGCGAGGTCATCGTGCTGCGGTTCTCCGGAGCCATGGCCAAGCGACCGGCCTCGGTCATCCTTCCGCTGTTGTTACCGGACTCCCCCGTCATCGCCTGGTGGCCCTTCTCGGGTCCCGACGATCTCGCCGCTGATCCCATCGGTGCCCTGGCTGACCGCCGCATCACTGATTCGGCCGCTGACAAGGATCCCTGCAGGACGCTGGCACGACGTGCCGCTTATCTGTCGCCAGGCGATTCTGACCTCTGCTGGCCTCGCACGACGGGATGGCGGGCGCTGGCTGCCGCTGCTCTGGATCAGCATCCCGCCACCGTCAGGGCTGCCCGGGTGGAATCGGCCGCCGACAACGCACCGGCCATGCTGCTGGCAGCCTGGTTGGGGCTCCGGCTCGGTGTTCCGGTGGAGAGGGTGTCCACGGATGCCCCCGGAATCTCGGCCATCGTCATGTCGACCTCCGGCGGCGACATCGAGATTTGACGCCGCAGCGGTCGGTATGCCGTCTACCGGATTCCGGGTGAACCTGCTCGTGGTGTGGCCCTGGACCGCCGGGAGATCCAGATGCTCATCGGCGAGGAGCTTCGCCGCCTGGATTCCGATGAGGCCTTCACCGCTGTCATGGCTGAGGTTCACGACGGAGCCGGCCGTGTCTCGTCGACGAGTGAGGGGGATGAATGATGACGAACCGACGACTCATGCGATACCGGTCCGCCCAGGGACTGGCTGAAGGCGTTGCCCACCGTCTCGTCCAGACCATCGTCAAGGTGCAGGCCGACCAGGAACGCATCGACCTGTGTCTGACTGGGGGACGGATCGCCAATACCGTCTATGCCGCGATGGGTGACGTCCCAGAGTGCACCCAGATCCGTCCGGACCAGTTGCACGTGTGGTGGGGTGACGATCGGTTCGTCCCCACCGGCCACCCCGACCGCAACTCCCTGCAGGCCCTGCCTCTGCTGTCGGCTGCCATCCGGCTGGACCCCTCGAAGACCCACGTCATGCCGGCTGCCGATGGCAAGGCCGATCCCGACGAGGCCGCCTACTCCTACGCCCAGGAACTCAGCGACGTGGTCTTCGACATCTGTCTGCTCGGAATGGGCCCGGACGGCCACGTCGCATCGCTCTTCCCGGGCCATCCTTCCTTCAATCCCACGACGACCGCACTGGCTGTCGGCGTCACGGATGCTCCGAAGCCCCCGCCGGACCGTCTCTCGGTGACGATGCCGGTCATCAATCGGTCGAAGCGGGTGTGGTTCCTCGTCAGCGGGTCGGAGAAGGCAGACGCCGTCGAGAAGGTCTTCGCCGGGGATGACTCCCTGCCGGCCACCTGGGCCAACGGCACGATCGAGACGAGCTGGATGGTCGACCACGACGCCTCGATCGGGTTGCCGCGGTACAACTGCTCGCTCTGACGCCGACGCCCACCTGGCTGGCCCCGCCCGGGGATGATCCCGGCAGCCGCTGGGAGCGGTGGCTACCATCGAGGGTGTCAGCTGGCCATGTGTGAGAGGACCCCCGGACCGATGACGAACAAGAAGACCCCGACAAGTACTTCGAGACGCGCTGCGCTGCGAGCCCAGCAGGAAGCTCAGGCAGCTGCCCAGAAGCGTCGACGGATCATCGCCGTCATCGTCGGGGTCGTCGTCGTGGCAGCCATCATCCTCGCCGTCGTCCTCGGCATCAACCACAAGTCCGACAGCAGCGCCTCGTCAACACAGATCACCCCACCCTCGGCCACCAAGACCGGCGTGTACACCCTCAACCCAGACAAGGTGAAGAAGGGCACCCCCACCGTGACGGTCTACCAGGACTACCAGTGCCCCAAATGCAAGGCTGTTGAGGACGCGTTGGGCAAGCAGCTCAACGAGCTGTCCACCAAGGGAGAGATCAGGCTCCAGTACCACACCATGACCTTTCTCGACCAGAGAATCGAGAGTGAGAACTCTCAGCGCGCTGCGATAGCAGCCGCCGCAGCTGACGTCGTCGGTAAGTACGAGGCCTACCACGACGTCGTCTACTCCCATCAGCCCAAGGAGGAGGGCACCGGCTACACCGACGACCAGTTGCGCAAGGAATTCGCCTCCGAGGCCGGAATCACCGGTGCGAACCTCACCCGATTCCAGCACATCTATGACACCCGTCAAACCGAACAATTCGTCAACGAGGCCAATGACAAGGGCCTTCACAAGATGCAAGACCTCGATGTTCCTGGAACCCCAGCCTTCGCGGTCAACGACAAGCTGTGGGAGGGGTGGGAGCAGCTCGGCAACAACACCACTCCCGACGAGCTCCTCAAGGCCATTGACGCGGCCAAGTGATCTCGGCGCCAATGCGGACATCTGATCGCCCACGCCGACGGCAATTCGCCGTCCGCAGGGCGGATGACCCACAGATCGCGGCCAGGGAACCCAACTAGGATGGCAGCCATGGACTCTCAGCCGTCGTCGCGATCCGCCAAGGTCCGTGACTGGGTGGGCTTTCTGGCCCGGATCATCCTCGGTGGCACCCTCCTGGTGGCCGGAATCATCAAGGCGACCGACATCGACTCGACCACCTGGTCCGTACGCACCTACCAGATCGTTCCGTGGGACTTCGCCCCGGTCGTCGGCTGGGCGATGCCAATTCTGGAGATCATCGTCGGTCTGATGCTCGTGTTCGGCATTGCGACGCGGTGGTCCGGCATGCTCGGGACCCTGGCCATGGTCGTCTTCATCATCGGTATCTCGTCGGTGTGGGCTCGCCACATCTCCCTGGACTGCGGTTGCTTCGGAAACGGTGGACCCGTCGAACGCAGCTGGGCCCACACCCAGCGCGCCTATGCCCTGGACATCCTGCGTGATCTCGGCCTTGCGCTGTGCGGCGTCTGGCTGGTCGTGCGCCCCCGCACCGCCCTGTGCGTGGACCGCTGGATCAACAGCTGATACGCGAGCGGGATACGGCGGTGGTTGACCGACCGGCTACCATCATGTGCGACACATCATTGATTGCATGAGGGGACTTCAACCGATGGCTGACAAGAAGTCAACCGCCAGCACCTCGAGACGCGCTGCGCTGCGAGCCCAGCAAGAAGCCCAGGAATCAGCGAAGAAACGTCGTCGGATCATCGGCGTCATTGCTGGAGTCGTCATTGTGGCGGCCGTCGTCGTCGCTGTCGTCCTTGGGCTCAACCACAAGTCCGACGACGTGCCGACCACCGGCCAGATCACTCCTCCCTCAGCCACCAAGGACGGCGTCTACACCTTGAACAAGGACAAGGCGAAGGGCGGCGTTCCGACGGTGACGGTCTTCCAGGACTACCAGTGCCCGGCCTGCAAGGGAGCCGAGGATCTGCTCGGCAAGCCGCTCAATGATCTGTCCTCCAAGGGCGAGCTCAAGCTGCAGTACCACACCCTGACCTTCCTGGATCGCAACCTGCGCAACGACTCCTCGTCCCGCGCCGCGATGGCGGCGGCTGCGGCCGATGTCGTCGGTAAGTACGAGGCCTACCACGACGTCGTCTACTCCCATCAGCCCAAGGAGGAGGGCGCCGGCTACACCGATGAGCAGCTGCGCAAGGAATTCGCCTCCGAGGCCGGGATCACTGGCAAGGATCTGACGACCTTCCAGCGGGTCTACGACAACAAGCAGACCGAGCAATTCGTCAAGAATGGCAATGACCAGGGTCTTCAGGAGCTACAGAAGTTCGGCAGCGCTGGTACCCCGACCTTCCTCGTTGACGGCAAGCCGTGGGAGGGCTGGGGAGATTTCCAGGCCGTCCCCTCTGCCGACGAACTCCTCAAGGCCATCAAGAAGGCCCACTGATTGTGACCGGCCGCTGGCTCCCAGCGGCCTGTTGATCAACCCAAATCCGGGCGGTTGGCGAACGCCGCTCGCCTGGCAACCTGTCCGAGTCGAACATTAGAGTTTGGAACATGACCTCACAGACCTCTGCGCCCTCATCCGCTACGTCTCCGACGCGTGGCGTCGTACCTGACAAGCCGGTCCTCGAGGGCCTCGAGGACAAGTGGGGTCAGGTCTGGGAGGACCAGCAGCTTTACGCCTTCGCCGCCACCTCGGCGGACTCCCGTGACCAGGTGTTCTCGATCGACACCCCGCCTCCCACCGTCTCGGGACACCTGCACCCGGGGCACGTCTTCTCCTACACCCACACCGACACCGTCGCCCGCTACCAGCGGATGCGCGGTAAGAAGGTCTTCTACCCGATGGGTTGGGACGACAACGGTCTTCCGACCGAGCGACGCGTACAGAACTACTACGGTGTGCGCTGCGATCCCTCGCTCCCCTATGACCCGGACTTCACTCCGCCGGCCAAGCCCGACCCCAAGCACCAGGTCGCGATCAGCCGTCGGAACTTCGTCGAGCTGTGCGTCGAGCTGACTGCCGTCGACGAGAAGACCTTCCAGGACCTGTGGCGTTCGGTCGGCCTGTCAGTGGACTGGAACCAGCTCTACACGACGATCTCCCCGGAGTCCCAGCGGATCGCCCAGTTGGCCTTCCTGCGCAACCTGTCGCGCGGCGAGGCGTACATGAACGACGCCCCCACCCTGTGGGACGTCACCTTCTCCACGGCCGTCGCCCAGGCCGAGCTCGAGGCCCGCGACTACCCCGGCGCCTACCATCGGCTCGCCTTCCACCGCACCGACGGTCATGGTGACGTCTTCATCGAGACGACCCGTCCGGAGTTGCTGGCCGCCTGCTGCGCCCTCGTCGCTCATCCGGACGACGAGCGCTACCAGCATCTCTTCGGCACCACCGTCACCACTCCGCTGTACGGGGTCGAGGTCCCGGTCCTGGCTCACACCGCCGCCGAGATGGACAAGGGCGCCGGTATCGCCATGTGCTGTACCTTCGGTGACCTCACTGACGTCGCCTGGTGGCGCGAGCTGCAGCTGCCGACTCGTACCATCATTGGTCGCGACGGACGTGTCCTCGGTGAGACCCCGCAGTGGATCATCGACGCCGGCTCCGCCGACAGGTACGAGGCCATTGCCGGCAAGACCACCTTCACCGCCCGCAAGCTCGTCGTCGAGGCCCTGGTGGAGTCTGGCGAGATGGACGGTGAGCCCAAGCCCACCCAGCGCAAGGCGAACTTCTACGAGAAGGGCGACAAGCCGCTGGAGATCATCGGTACCCGTCAGTGGTACATCCGCAACGGCGGACGTGACGCCGACCTGCGCGAGGCACTGCTGGAGCGTGGCCAGGAACTCGAGTGGGTGCCCGAGCACATGCGTCATCGGTACGAGAACTGGGTCGAGGGCCTCAACGGCGACTGGCTCATCAGCCGTCAGCGTTTCTTCGGCGTTCCCTTCCCGGTCTGGTACCCGCTGGACGCCGACGGCGAGCCCGACTACGACCACCCGCTGTTGCCCGAGGAGTCGGCCCTGCCAGTCGACCCGGCCTCCCAGGCACCGGCCGGCTACGAGGAGTCCCAGCGTGGCGTTGCTGGCGGCTTCATCGGGGACCCGGACGTCATGGACACTTGGGCCACCTCGTCCCTGACCCCCCAAATCGTCACTGGCTGGGAGCGCGACGCCGACCTGTTCGCCAAGACCTTCCCGATGGACTTCGCGCCCGAGGCTCACGACATCATTCGTACCTGGGTGTTCTCCCGTGTGGTGCGCGCGCATCTGGAGAACGGTGTGCTGCCGTGGAAGCGTGCCGCCATCTCTGGCTTCGTCACCGACCCCGACCGCAAGAAGATGTCGAAGTCGAAGGGCAACACCGTCGTCCCGACCGAGATCATTGAGGAGTTCGGTGCCGACGCCGTGCGCTGGCGTGCTGCCATGGCCCGGCCCGGTATGGACTCCCCCTTCGACAAGGCCCAGATGAAGGTCGGACGCCGCCTGGCCATGAAGATCCTCAACGCCTCGAAGTTCGTCCTGGGCTTCGGTGAGGGTGGAGACGTCACCGCTGTGACGAACCCAGCCGACCTGGCGATGCTGTCGCAGCTGCGCACCCTGGTGGAACAGGCCACCGCCAGCTTCGAGGAGTTCAACTACACCGCCGCCCTCGAGGCCTCCGAGCAGTTCTTCTGGACCTTCTGCGACGACTACCTCGAGCTGGTCAAGGAGCGAGCCTACGACTCAGGGGACGACGACCCGACCGGGGCCACCAGCGCCCGGACAGCCCTGCGGCTGGCCCTGGACGTGCTGCTGCGGCTCTTCGCCCCATTCCTGCCGTTCGTCACCGAGGAGGTGTGGAGCTGGTGGAAGACGGGCTCGGTGCACACCTCGTCGTGGCCGCTGGCCGAGGAGCTGCCGAGCGTCGGCGACGTGGAGTTGCTCGAGGACGTCTCGGCCGCCCTCGTCGAACTGCGAGGCGTGAAATCGACTCACAAGGTGCCCATGCGCACGCCGATCCTCCACGCGACCATCACCGCTCCGGCTTCGGTCATCGCCCATCTGCAGGCGGTCGAGTCGGACCTCGCTCACGTCTCGAAGACGGAGGAGTTCACCTGGCTCGAGGGCGGCGAGGCCATCACCCTCGACGCCAAGCTGGGACAGGTACCGGCCAAACGCTGACGGATCTGGCGTCGTCCGCGGGCTCCTGCGGTCCTCGCCGTCGTCGGAAGAACCCTCCGGCACAATGACGTACTCCGGTCACGCAGGTGACCGGAGTACGTCGGTGGTGTGCGCTATACGCGGCCCTCGAGCAGGCACATTACCGGTGAGCGTTCTCAGCGTGAGCACTTCCCATGAGTGACTTCCTCACCCTCTGCGCACGTGTTGTACACGTGTTCATAGACTGTCCTCGGACGACTCGCATCGATGCGCTCGTCGCCACCAGAGGGAAGGACACTGATGTCACAGTCACGACGAAGGAGAGCGCTGGGCGCCGGCGTGGTCTCGGTGGGCATGGTCGCCGCCGTCGCCATCACGACGGCTCCGGCCATGGGTGCGCCTCAGTACACGCGGATCGACCAGTCGTCAATGACCGCTGTCGCGGCCGACTCGGTCGAGAACAGCGGTGAGGGCGTCAACGGCCCGATCGGACTCGTGCTCGACGGGGACGACTCGACGTACTGGCACACCCAGTGGAAGGACACAGTGGCCCCGACGCCGCACTGGTTCGTCATCAAACTCGCCGACAAGGCGGTCGACCTGGCCAGGGTCGACCTCACGCCGCGACAATCGTCGAACGGGTCGGGGCGCGTCCACGAGTACAAGCTGTTCGCCGTCAACACCCCGCAGTGCACCAAGGACTCCTTCGGCACCGCCTCCCCAGTGACCTCCGGCCAGTTCGACGGCCTCGTCGCCAACAAGGCCCAGGTGCGGTCGATCGTCCTCGACAACCCGGTCAAGGCGACCTGCGCCAAGGTGCAGTACGACTCATCCTGGGGCGGAGCGAGCGGCTCGGCGGACACGTCCCCCACCGAACAGGTCGCCTCCCTCGCCGAGTTCAACGCCTTCACCGCCTCGACCTCCTCGGCGACGCCGACCACCCCCGCGGCGTCGCTCACCCCCCAGGTGCCCAAGGGGACACTGTCGATCGGTGACGGCACCCTGTCGGTGCGTCTACGACCCGACTTCCCCCAGGTCATCGACTACGCCCTGGCCGGTCGGACCCTCGTCGGCCGATACGGCGGCGCGCTGTCGTCCATGACCATCGACGGAAAGGTTCAGAAGGTCAAGGTCAGCGCACCCACTGTCTCGGCCGACAAGCACTCGGCGAGTTATCCGGTCACCGTACCGGGACTGCGCGGCGTCCACCTCACAGCGGTCGTCTCAGTCGCCGAGGACACCCTCACGTACAAGCTCACCGACATCGTCGACCCCGGCAAGCTCGTGCATCGCATCGCCATCCCCGGTCTCGACCTCGTGAGCCTCACCGGCGCCGACGCGAAGTCCCGGATCCTCGCCGCCGGAATCTCGGTGAGCCGCGACACCTCCGGTGACAAAGTCATCGACGTGGCGAAGGCGAGCCCCGGAACCGGCAGCGCGTGGATGGTCACGGCCAACAGCTCCGCCTTGGCAGCAGGCTTCGAGACCAACGCCATCGGCGACAACACCGTGCCTCACGGTGGTGGCACGACCGCACGCTTCGTCCACACCGTCAAGGATGTCTCCGGTACGACGGTGGCCTCCGTCTCCCCCGCCCAGTGGACCTACCGCTCGGGTGCGGTGACGACCCATGACGACGGGTCCGGGATCGGCCCCGACGACGACCCCACCATCCAGGTCCGGCTCACCGCCGACGCCAATGCCGACGGCACCGTCGACTGGCAGGACGGCGCCATCGCCACCCGGCACATCCTCGCGCCGATCGTCGGGGCCGCCGATGTGCCGAACGACGTCATCGCGCACATTCCGTTCAACATCGTCTCCCAGGCGACCCACCCGTTCCTGCGAACCCTCGACGACGTCAAGCGGATCTCCCTGGCCACCGACGGGCTCGGCCAGCAGGTCCTGCTCAAGGGCTACCAGGCCGAGGGGCACGACTCGGCCCAGGGCGACTACGCCGGCCATTACAACGGCAAGGCCGGCGGCCTCACCGACCTGCGCACCCTGGTGAACCAGGGCAAGTCGTGGAACGCCACCTTCGGCATCCACGTCAACGCCACCGAGTCGTACTCCGAGGCCAAGGCCTTCGGGCCCGACCTGCTGCAGATGCCCCCGCAGAAAGCCTGGGGCTGGATGAACCAGGCGTACTACATGAACAGCCCCAAGGACCTGGCCACCGGTGCCGTCCTCCAGCGGCTCACGCAATTGCGCAAGGACTTCCCGGCCGACAGCAACCTCAACTGGCTGTACTGGGACGTCTACTACCCGCGCGGCTGGCAGGGTGACCGGTTCGCGGCCGAGGTGGCCAAGCAGGGGTGGCGTCAGGGCTCCGAGTGGGCCGACGCCATGCCCCGCTCGAGCACCTGGTCGCACTGGGCCAATGACGAGAACTACGGCGGGTCCAACAACAAGGGCCTCAACTCCCAGCTCATCCGGTTCGTCGAGAACTCCTACCGTGACACGTGGAATCCCGACCCCATGCTCGGCAACACCAACGTCGTCGAGTTCGAGGGCTGGACGGGCCACAACGACTACAACGCCTTCATCGCCAATGTTTGGCAGCGCAACCTGCCGACGAAGTTCATGCAGCGCTCGCCCATCGTGGGCTGGTCCAACCACGAGGTGAAGCTGGCTGACGGCACCGTCGCCACCTCGCCGCTGGATTCCATCGACGGGCGGACCATACCCACCGACCGCACGATCACGACTGACGGGGCGGTCGTCTACCACGACGGCACCTATCTGCTGCCGTGGAAGGACGGCGGCTCGAACCGGCTGTACTACTGGAACCCGTCGGGCAAGGCCGCCACCTGGCAGCTGACGAAGGCCTGGGCCTCGCAGTCCAGCCTCACGCTGTTCAAGCTCACCGACACCGGCCGGGTCAAGGTCGCCGACCTGCCCGTCTCGGACGGCAAGGTCACCCTACCGGCCACCGAGGCGGACACGGCGTACGTCCTGTACCCGACCTCGGCCATCCCGGAAGCCGCCACCCCGAACTGGGGAGCCGGCAGTCACATCGCCGATCCCGGGTTCTTCTCGGGAACGACGAAGGCCTACCGGACGAGCGGGTCGGTCCACGTGACGAAGTCTGACCGGGGCAACTTCCAGGCTGAGCTCGGCACCGGGGCGTCCTCTCTGTCCCAACAGCTCACGTTGCCTGCCGGGACGTACAGCGCCTGGGCGTGGGTACAGGTCCAGCCGGGTGCCACACGTCACGTCGAGGTGTCGGTGTCCGGGTCTGGTATCGCTCCTGCCGGTCACCAGGGCGGGCGCAAGGGTGAGGCGGTGACGTCGATCGGCGCCTCAACGGCGCCCAACGCGACCGCCTCCGACGAGAAGGTCGGCACGTACTTCCAGCGGGTGCCGGTACGCTTCTCCACGAACGGGGCGCCCGCGACCCTCACGGTGCGTGCGGGCGAGGGCTCGGCGATCGTCTCTGTCGACGACCTGCGCGTCGTCCCCACCACGATTCCCAAGGATCCGGCACCAGCTGCCTCGACCGTCGTCTACGAGGACTTCGAGCACATCGACGACGGCTACGGGCCGTTCGTCACGGGGTCGGCGAATGCGAGCGGCGACGCTCGCACCCAGCTCGCCGAAAGACACGCCCCGTACTCGCAGTCGGGTTGGTACGGTCTCGTCGACGATTCGGCACGCACGGCCACGCAGGGCCAGAAGTACCTCGACAACGTCCTGGACGGCCACTGGTCGCTCATGGCACACCAGGAGAATGGCGGACTCATCCTGCGCACCACCCAGAGCCTCGTCCCACTGGCCAAGGGCCACACCTATCGGGTGAGCTTCGACTACCAGACCGCCTACGACGACGACTACTCGCTGGTCGTCGGACACGACTCGGCCACCGGCGGGGCGTGGAAGGCGACCACCGACCGTACCGTGCCGATCACCCGGGCTCGCGGCGCCGGGTGGCACTCGGGGAGGACCACCGGCTCGGGGACGAAGGTCTTCAGCACCGAGTTCACCGCCGGTGACAACGCCTTCCTCGGGGTCGTCAAGCAGGGCAGCAAGGTGCAGGGTGACCTGGTCATCGACCGGTTCCGGGTCGATGACCTCGGTGCGAAGCCGGTCCTCTCGGTCTCCTCGAAGGCGGTGACGTCGTCCGATCCGACGATGCGCGAGCTCACTGTCACCGGATCGCTGGCCCTGTCGCAGGGCTCCGCGACCGACGTGCGTCTGGCCCTCACTGGCCCGCGGGGATGGACGGTGACGCCTGTGACCACGGCAGCCTCGAACGTCTCGACCGGGCATGACGCCGTCGCATCGTGGACGGTCAAGGTGCCGCGGAATGCGGACCCCGGCAATCTCGTGGTCAAGGCGACATGGACCCTGGCTGGCAAGGCCGGGAAAAGCACCGAGTCAATCCCGATCGACCCTGAGCACTTCCCGCTCGTGGACCCGATCGGTGGGTCGGACCTCACGCTCGTCGAGGCGAGCTCGGAGCAGACCGGGGACGCCGAGCCGGCACCGAACGGCCCGGCGGCAGCCGCCATCGACGGCGATCCGTCGACCTACTGGCACACCCAGTGGGACCCGACCGTCGACAGCTACCCGCACTCCATCGTCATCCGGCCGACCGCCTCGCTCACCACGGGGACGACCTGTCAGATCAACGCGCTGGAATACACGGCGCGGCAGAACGCCGCCAATGGCCGGGCCAAGGGGTATCAGGTGTTCGCCTCCCGCGACGCCAAGACGTGGGGCGACCCGGTGGCCTCGGGTGACTTCGCCGACGTGACGACGCCGCAGGTGGTCGAGTTCACCAAGCCGATGCCCGGTCCGTTCGTCAAGCTCGTGGAGACCTCCTCGCAGAACGGGGCGCAGTTCGGCGGAGCCGGGGGGATTCGGCTCTCGGCGAGCTGCTCGGGGCCGGTGGCCCCGACCGTGACACCCGTGCCCACCGTGACCCCGACTCCGACAGTGGCACCCACGACGGCTCCGACGTCGGCCACGCCGAGTGACTCGGCATCACCCAGCCACCCGGGAACGTGGGATCGCCCCGAGGCCACGAGACACCCGGGCGAGTCCGGTCGTCCGAAGGTGCCGCGGCACCCCGCCGGCAGGCCGGACACGCTGCCGCACACGGGTGCCTCCGGTGACCACGCCAGCCTGCCCCTGGCTGCGGTGGTCCTGCTGACTTCGGTCGCAGTGGTGCATTTGCCCCGACGCTAAGACGCACCGAGCGAGGTGAGCCGACGGGCGGTGTCTTCGGGCCTCGCCCGTCGGTCTTCTCATTGGCGCTTGACGTGATTCGTCCGCAGGCTCCTACGACCCCGACGTCGGAAGGATCCCGTGAGCGCGTCAGTCCTGCCGCGGCTGACCGAAGACCGGGGCCGGGAACGCAGGCGCCGTGGCGGCAGGATGCTCCCCCAGCTCGGACAGGCAGACGTCGATGGCGGCGTCGAGCTGGATGTCGCGGTCGGACTCCCAATCCTCCGGCGAGACGACGGCCTCGATGTCAGGGTCAACGCCGTGGTTCTCCACGCCCCACCCGTAGTCGCCGTACCACCCGGCGTACCGCGGCTGGGTCACCGAGGTGCCGTCGACGAGGTCGAATCGTCCATCGATCCCGACGACACCTCCCCAGGAGCGTTCCCCGACGACGGTGGCGTACCCCATGGCCTGGGTGACGGCCGAGACGATGTCGCCGTCGGAGCCCGCCCACTGGTTGGTGACCATGACGATCGGTCCGCGCACCGCGTTCTGCGGATAAGTGGTAGGACTCTCGCACCAACGGCTGAAGTCCCATCCGACGACCTTGCGAGCCAGCCTCTCGACGACCAGCTGGGAGGTGTGGCCACCGTGGTTGAACCTCACGTCGGCGATGACGCCCTCATGGCTGGTCGCCTCGTTGATCTGACGGTGCAGCTCGGCCCAGCCGTCGGACACCATGTCCGGCACGTGCAGGTAACCGAGCCGTCCGCCCGAGTGTTCCTCGACATAGCGGCGACGAGACGCCACCCAGTCGTGGTAGCGCAGCGGGGCCTCGTCGGCCATCGGCACGACGGCGACCTGCCGCTGGTCCTCGCCCCGGCACACCGTCAGCTCGACGACCCGTCCGGCGGATCCCTCCAGGAGCTCGCCAAGGGTGCCGTCGACGCCAACCTTGCGGCCATCCACCGCGACGACGACGTCACCGTCGGCCACTGCGACCCCAGCCGCCCGCAACGGGGACCAGGCGCGCGGGTCCGAGGACTCACCGGGAACGACGCGGACGACCTTGGCCCCATCGCCTTCGCTGCTGACGTCAGCGCCCAGCAGACCCGCACGCATGTCGGGATCACCGGAAGCCCCCGCTGCAGAGACGTAGGAGTGCGAGGTGTTGAGCTCCGCGACGGTCTCCCACAGGATGTCGTGGAGGTCGTCGACGACATGGCACAGATCAACGAGCGGACGGTACCGATTCAGCACGCCGTCCCAGTCGACGCCGTTCATGTCCTCACGCCAGTAGTGGCTGGCCATCAGGCGGCCATTCTCGTCGAACATCTGACGCCATTCGGCACGCGGATCAATGGTTCGACGCAGCCGCGACAGATCGACGCGAATGCACGCCGGGTCGTCGTCGTCCACCTTGTGGGAGGAGGGAACGACGATGACGTCATCCTTGTAACGCACCACCAGACGCTCCCCGTCACCGGAGACCGAGTAGGAGTCGACGTGCTCGCAGAGCTTGTCGAGATGACGGTTGACGAGGTTGTAGTGCCACAACACGTCGCTGGGGACTTCCCCGCTGACACCGGCACGAGTAGCTCCGAGTTCGCCACCACGATCGGCAATCTCGATCCAGACCAGGCCATCCTTGACCGTTGCCAGTCCGCGATAGGAGCCCGAGGGCACCGGGAAGGGCACCATCCTCTCCTCGAAGCCATCAGCGGTGAGGTTGCAGACGACCTCGGGAGTCTTGTCGCCGTCATTGCCAGCCTCAGCGGTGGCCTTGGCCTTGGCGTCCTGGACCTCGCTGATCTGCCATCCCTGGGAGGACGGACCGAAGGGGGACACCTCGGTGGCGCTCAGCGGAACCAACCACGGACGCTGCGTGTGTCCGAAGGACAGGTCGAAGGTCTGGCCGTCGTAGTTCGGGTCAAAGGTGCGGGCCGACAGCATGACGAGGTACTTGCCGTCGGCGGTGAAGACCGGGCATGAGTCGTCGAAGGCACCGCGAGTGAGGGCGAAGGACTCCCCCATCCCCTGTTCGTCCCAGCAACGAATCTGACCGATCATGGCCTCTCCGGAGGCAACCGGTGAACGCCACACCAGATAGCGCGAGTCCGGGGACCACACCAGACCGCTGGCCTCACCCTCCGGGGAATTCGCAATCTGGCGGACGGCGCCGTCGGCCATGGTGACGATGAGGATGCGACCGTCATGGCTGACGAGGGCGACCTTCGTACCATCGGGGGCTGGTGCCATGTGCAGTACACGACCGATCTGTCCCTGCGCCACGCGATGGACATCGCCGGTGCCGTCGAGATTGGCGATCTCGAGGCAGTCCTCTCCCTCGACGTCGCTGGCCCACACCCCCTGACCAGTCTGGCCAAGAACGCGCGGTTCACGGATCCTGACCCCGTCTGCTGCCGAAAGGGCTCGAGCCGGGCCGGAGCGGTGGGTGAGGAAGTAGGCAGCTCCCCGCCACTCCAGCAGGGATCCGTCGCCGCCGTGGTCGGAGACGACGGCCTCCAGACGGTCGGTGGGGTCCAGTGGAACACGCTGGGGTGCTCCGACACCAAGATCGATCTCGAGACGCTGAGGCTCGGCGTCGAGGCCAGTCATTGCCCAGAGCGCACCGTGAGCGTGGTAGACGATCGTCCTTCCATCAGTACGAGGGTCGCGAACGTAACCCTGATCCTCGCCGTGATGGGTGTGCTGACGCAGGTCATGGCCCTGACCGTCAACCGACCAGAGCTGGGCCTGGGCGCGCGGGCAGTCGTCTTCACTCATGTCGGAACTGAAGAGGAGTCGACCGTCGACCCAGCCAACGCCGTAACGTCCCGCGGCGGCGTATCGACCGTCGTGGTCGTCGTTGCCGTCCCGCAGCACGCGCAGGAAACTGCCCACCCCAGCAGGACGCAGCCAGATCTGGGCGGCCGTGCCACCCCTATAGCGCTTCCAGCGCGAGCAGTCTCCAGAGTTCGGGGTGACGACGGCGACAGCACCGTCCGCGTTCACGGCCAGGTCCATTCCTGGCCCGTATCCAAGACGCTCGACGTGGCCGTCCAGGGAGACCGTGTACAGCCAGGACAGACCGACGTCATTGGTCTGATGCGGAGACGAGAACACCACGTGCTCGTCGTCCTGCCATCCCACCACGAGGTTGCGAGCAGCTCCCAGCCAGGTCAGCCGGCGCTGGTCGCCCGTGGCCAGGTCGATGACGAAGACTTCGGGTCGCTGACCCAGGTAAGAGGTCCATGCAATCTTCGTGCCGTTCGGACTGAAACGAGGATTACGGACCATGACGTGATCGCTGGTGAGCCGACTTGCCCGTCCTCCAAGGACGGGGACCAACCACAAGTCGTTGTCAGCAGTGAAAACCACGAGGTCACCGTGGACATCGGGGTATCGCAGATATCCGGTTGCCATAGGCGTCAGGGTACCGTCTTGTCAGGAGAGCAACAGGAGGAGTAACCCCATGGCAGGTACGCGAAAGTCCGCGAAGTCGAAGCTCGTCAAGACGGCCATAGCCGCCGGAACACCGCTGGCCAAGGATCTGTGGGATTCCATCAACACGGACGGCCGTGCCGAGGCATGGGCGAAATCAGGCTACGACAAGGCCCGTAAGTCGGCGACCTCGAAGACAGCGCTGGGACGGGTTCAGCTCACCGTGGATCGCGTGCTGGAGTATGCCGACCGCTCGCCCAGCTCCAAGGCCCAGGAATGGCGCGACGAGGCCAACGACATCGCATCCCGCATTCCGCTGGTCAAGGTGCAACGCGGCAAGGAACGCCGCAAGTCCGTCTCGAACCTGCAGAAACGGGCTGACAAGCTGCTTGCCGAAGTTCTCGACGAGCACTGAGGTCAGGCCGACAACCGTCCTCGCCCGTGCGCCAAGCTCGGTGAGGACAGGTACTGGCACTTCCCCTCCCCCTCGATGGCTTCGCGGGTCACGACAACACGGGCGACGTCATCACGGGAGGGTACGTCGAACATGACGTCCATGAGGGTCTCCTCGATGATGGCTCGCAGACCGCGAGCACCGGTCCCCCGGGCCACGGCCTTGTCGGCTATGGCTTCTAGGGCTCTGTCAGTGAAGGTCAACTCGACGCCATCGAGTTCGAAGAGCTTCTCGAACTGACGGGTCAGGGCGTTGCGCGGTTCAGTGAGGATACGCACCAAGGCGTGGCGATCCAGCGGATGAACGGCCGTGACCATGGGCAGACGACCGATGAACTCCGGGATGAGCCCGAACTCGTGAAGGTCCTCCGGGCGGGCCAGGCTCAAGGCCGCCGGTCCTTCGATGGCGTCGCGAACTCCTGGATCGTTGTTGAACCCGAGCGGACGAGTACCGATCCGCTTCGTGATGATGTCTTCCAGACCAGCGAAGGCGCCGCCCACGATGAAGAGGATGTTGGTGGTGTCGATCTGGATGAAGTCCTGCTGGGGATGCTTGCGTCCGCCCTGGGGCGGCACCGAGGCGACCGTCCCCTCGAGGATCTTCAGCAGAGCCTGCTGGACTCCCTCACCAGAGACGTCACGAGTGATCGACGGATTCTCCGACTTGCGAGCCACCTTGTCGATCTCGTCGATGTAGATGATTCCCCGCTCGGCACGCTTGACGTCGAAGTCAGCGGCCTGGAGCAGTTTGAGCAGGATGTTCTCGACGTCCTCACCGACGTAGCCGGCCTCGGTCAGAGCCGTGGCATCAGCCATCGCGAAGGGAACGTTGAGCTGACGAGCCATCGTCTGGGCGAGATAGGTCTTGCCGCAACCCGTCGGCCCGAGCATGAGGATATTCGACTTGCCGAGCTCCACCCCATCGTCCTCGGCGCGGCGGGCGTGCGGCACGTCGACCTCGGACTGAATTCGCTTGTAATGGTTGTAGACAGCCACCGAGAGGGTGCGCTTGGCCTCCTCCTGCCCAATCACCCACGCATCAAGGAACTCACACAGTTCACGAGGACGGGGCAACTCGTCGAGGCCACCGACCTCTTCAGAGGAGGAGAACTCCTCCTCGATGATCTCGTTGCACAGATCGATGCACTCATCACAGATGTAGACCCCGGGGCCAGCGATGAGCTTCTTGACCTGCTTCTGGCTCTTTCCGCAGAAGGAACACTTGAAGAGGTCCCCGCTCTCACCAATCCGCGCCATCCGGCTCTCCTCCTTGTCGGCAGGCCAACATCGTCACGTCCCTCCGGGCGTTCGTTCCCCGAGGTGTGCGCCGTCCACCATAGCCGTGGACGGTATCTACCCCGTCGTTGTCGCCTCCCGTGTTGGGTGACGACAAGGAACCCTGCAGTGGCCCTCGAGACTCGAGGGCCACCACACGCCGGACGAGAACTAGTCCGGCGACCTCACAGAGAGGTGAGGACGTCGTCGATCAGGCCGTACTCCTTGGCGCCCTGGGCGGTCAGGTACTTATCGCGGTCGATGTCCTTGGACACCTGCTCGACGCTCTGACCGGTCGCATCAGCCAACATGCCCTCCATGAGCTTGCGGATGCGCTGAATCTCGTCGTCCAGGATCTCGATGTCGGTGGCCTGGCCATAGGTGGCCTGACCCATCGCCGGCTGATGGATGAGAATGGTCGAGTTCGGCAGGGACAGACGCTGCCCCTTCGCCCCCGCAGCCAGCAACACGGCCGCAGCCGAGGCTGCCATGCCCAGACAGATCGTCTGAACATCGGGACGCACGTAATTCATGGTGTCGTAGATCGCCGTCATCGCGGTGAAGGAGCCACCGGGCGAGTTGATGTACATGCTGATCTGGCGATCGGCATCCATCGACTGCAGGCACAGCAGCTGAGCCATCACGGCATTGGCGATGTCGTCGGTCACCGGGGTGCCGAGGAAGATGATGCGATCCTCGAACAGCTTGGTGTACGGGTCGACACGACGCACGCCGTAGGAGGTGCGCTCCTCCCACTGCGGGATGTAGTAGTCGTTGCGCGGACTTGCCGGGGCCAGCCCACCAGGAGCAGCCTGCTCGGCCTGCTCGGCGTTCAAGGCGGCCAGCCGACTCCTGTCAAAGGCGTTGAATCCCATGGTCACCTCACTGATTGGGGGCGTCGCCGCGGAGCTGCGACGCGTTGCTGTAGACGTGGTCGATGAGCCCGTACTCAAGAGCCTCCTGAGCGGTGAACCAATGGTCACGGTCGGAGTCCTCGAGGATCTGCTCCAAGGTGTGGCCGGAGTGGTCGGCATTGAGCTGGGAGAGCTCCCGCTTGGTGTCCTTGAGCATCTTGGCGTTGATGGCGATCTCCGTGGCGGTACCGCCGACGCCACCCAAAGGCTGATGCATGAGGATCTTGGCATGCGGCAGGGCGTACCTCTTGCCGGGGGTACCGGCAGTCAGCAGGAACTGGCCCATTGAGGCAGCCATACCCATCGTCACCGTGGCGACATCGTTGGAGATCCACTGCATGGTGTCGTAGATCGCCATTCCGCCGGTGACCGAGCCACCCGGGGAGTTGATGTACAGGTAGATGTCAGCCTCGGGATCCTCGGCGTTGAGCAGCAACATCTGGGCGCACAGCGCGTTGGCATTCTCGTCCTTGACCTCGGACCCGAGGAAGACGATGCGGTTGCGCAGCAACGACTGGTAGACGTTGTCGGTCATCCCGGCACCGCCGGTCTCGGGGCCGGCCATGGCGGGCATGCCCTGGGAAGTGATCGAAGTGTTGTGGTTCACGATTCTGAACCTACCTTGTGGGAACGACAGTTCCAGGGGCTTTCGCCTTCAGCGGTCCTCGACGAGGTCGGCATGCTCCTCATCCGGGTTATCCTCAAGGCCCTCAGTAGGTCGGGAGGAGATGAGAGCATTGGCCCACCGGGCGCCCGGGTCGTGGTCGATGAGGGTCGCCTTGACGAGCAGCGAACACGGTAGAGCGATGAGGGTTCCCAGCGCACCGAAGACCCAGCCCCACAACAACAGGGAGACAAAGGACATCGTCGGAGTCAGGCCGACGGCGTCACCCGCGAACTTCGGCTGAATGATGGACTGGATGACGAAGTTGAGCACGGAATAAGCGATGATCACAGCAAGTGCCGCAACCCAACCGTCGCCGAAGAGAGCCAGCAGGGCCGGCGGGATGACACCGATGATGAAGCCGATGTTCGGGATGTAGTTCGTCAGGAAGCTGAACAACGCCCACACCCCGGCAAGAGGGACACCAATAATGAGCAGGGCCGCCCAGTCGAAGAGCGCAACGATGAGACCGAACACCGTCGTGACGAGCCAGTACTTGCGAATACCGCTGGCAAAGGACTCGAGGGCGATGACGACGTCGGGTTTCCGCTTACCAGCCAGACGAAGACGATCGTGCATCTGCGGGGTGTCCATGACCATGAAGATCATGCCCGTCAGGATGACGACGATCATCGTCACCACACTCGTGGTGTCCGAGGCCAAGGATGTCACGACCGACATCACCTGCTGAGGATCAATCTCCTTGAGTTTCTCGGTGATGACCTCTTGGGAGTAGCCGAGCTGCGTCGACCAGTTCAACAGCTGGGTGTAGGTCTTCTCCATCTGCGGGATGTAGCTCTGCAGCTGGTTGATCATGGCCGCGACCGACCACACCATTCCAGCCATTCCCGCTGCCAACACGATGACGACGACGGTGCCGGCTGATGTGGCGGAAATCCACCTCGGGCACTTGTGCTTTACGAGCCAGGTGTGGATCGGGTATGCCGTGATGAGCAGGTTCAGGGCGAAGAACAGCGGCGCAATGACGCTGGAGAGTTCGTGGAGGAAGCTCAGCCCGAGCCACGCTGCGGCCAGGGTGAGAAGGACGATCGTAACCTTGGGCAAGCCGTGCTTGCTGGACGCAGCCTTGGCCTTCTCCTCGTCCTTGGGCTGAGGCTGAAGACCGGACTCAGCAGCCATCTTGGCACTCGTCGCGCCATGAGTCGGGCGCTCCTCGAGCGTTGCTTCGTCGGTCTCGACCTCGCCGCGCTCGACAGCGCGGGCCACCGCGATGTCGTCGGCCACCATCTGGCGCACATTGCGCAACTGACGGGTGGCGGGAGTAACGGAGATCCGGCGTCGAGGCCGTGGGGTGCGTGAGGGGCGTTTGCTCATCGGACTTCCTCAGGTTGACATGAAGCCGGCGCCGCGCGGAAAACCCGCACGACGCCGGTCATCAACGGATCATGTCGATCCTAGGGGACTGCCGTCCCGGATCGTCACTCAGACTTGTCCTCCTTGGCAGCCGACTTGGTCGACTTGGCCGCAGTCGACTTCTTGGCGGCCGGCTTCTTGGCAGCAGGCTTCTCGTCAGCCTTGTCCTTATCGGCGGCCTTCTTGGAGGTCGTCTTCTTGGCAGCGGGCTTCTTGGCCGGAGCCTTCTTCGCAGCGGGCTTCTTGGCAGTGGGCTTCTTCTCGGCCTTGGCCTCCTCGGCGGAAGCCTCAGTCTTGCCTTCGACCTCCTCGTCGGAGTTCTCGGTCTCCGCCGGCTTGTCGGCAATGGTGCCGTCGGGCTGGATGCGGTCGAGCTCGAGGGCCTCACCCTTCGAATCCTTGACGGTGGCAGTACCGACCATCGAGGCCAGAGCCTTGCCACGACGGATCTCCTGCATCCAGTCTGGCAGGTGGTTGTGCTGCATCATGTGCTGGGCCTCCTCCTCAGGGGAGGTTCCGTTCTGCTGAGCCTTGCGGAAGAGCAGTTCGGTCAGCTCATTCTGCTCGACGCCGATCTCGTCGTCGTCAGCCATCTTGTCGAGGACGACCTGAGCCTTGAGGGCGTCGAGGGAGCGCTTCTCGATCTCAGCCCAGAAGTCGTCGGCGTTGTCGGCCTCCTCCTCGGACTCCTCGAGGTACTCCTCGACCGTCATGCCAGCCTGGGTCAGCTGCTGGCTGACCTGCTGACGACGGGCCTCAAGCTCGGCGTCGACGAGGGCGGTCGGCAGCTCGATGTCAATCTTGGAGATAACTTCCTCGAGGACCTTGTCACGAGCGTCGGCAGCCTGGTCCAGACGGGCCATGTTCTCGAGGGCGGTGCGCAGGTCGGCACGCATCTCGTCGACGGTGTCGAACTGGCTGACGAGCTGGGCGAAGTCGTCGTCAACGGCCGGGAGCTCCTGTTCGCAGACCTTGGTGACGGTGACCTTGATGTCGGCCTCCTGGCCGCGCAGCGGGCCACCGACGAGAGTGGAGTGGAAGTCGGCGGACTCGCCGGCCTTCAGACCGGTGACCGCCTCGTCGAGTCCCTCGAGCATGCCCTCAGAGCCCACCTTGTAAGTGACGCCGGAAGCGGTGGCGTCCTCCAGGGCCTCACCGTCGCGGGTCCCAGCCAGGTCGATGGTAACGAGGTCATCCTTGGCGGCAGCGCGCTCGACTTCAGTGTTGGTGGCGAAACGCTGGCGCAGGGTCTCGACGCGCTCGTCGACGTCCTCGTCAGGCACCTCGACAGCGGGCACCTCGACGGAGATGGCGGAGAGATCAGGCAGGTCGAACTCAGGACGGACGTCCACCTCTGCGGTGAACTCGACGACCTCACCGTCCTCCAGCTTGGTCACCTCGATCTCGGGCTGACCAAGGGGAACGACCTTATTCTCCTCGACGGCCTTGCCGTAAGCGGCGGGCAGCGCGTCGTTGATGGCCTCCTGAAGGACGACGCCACGGCCGAAACGCTGGTCGATGACCGGAGCCGGCACCTTTCCCTTACGGAAGCCGGGGACGTTCACCTGGTCGGCAATGTCCTTGTAGGCCTTGTCAAGGCTGGGCTTCAGTTCATCGAAGGGCATCTCGATCGTGAGCTTCACACGGTTGGTGCTGAGCTTCTCAAGGGTGCTGGGCACGAAGTTTCTCCTGTGGTTCCGATTCTGTCGTCCCCGTTTCAGGGAACACACATTCCATCCGATTCTAGCGATGTGGTGGCATGCGAGCCAATGAGACGCCTTCGAAGTGATCTGATGGTCCGCTACCCGCGTTTTTCCAGTGTCACCACGCCCATGCCGACTATTCCCCTCGGCCGCACGCAGATTCTGGAATGATCCCGATGATGATTCGTCCGTGCATTCGCCCATGAGAGGAAGCCCGCCGTGAGCACTACATCCATCGAGCTCCAGGACGCTCTCGCCACTCGTTTCCTACGCTACAGCGCAATATCCAGTCAGAGTGACGCCTCCGCCACCGTTGTTCCCTCCTCGCAGGGGCAGTGGGAATTTGCGCAGTTGCTGGCCACGGAACTCGAGGAAGCCGGCGTCGAGAACATTCATCTCAGCGACACCTGCGTGCTGACGGCACGGATCCCATCGACCCTGCCTGATGGCACGAAGGCGCCGACAATCGGCTTTTGCACCCACCTTGACACCGCTGACTCAGGCCTCAGCCCAGACGTCTACGCCCGGATCATCGAACACCCCGGTGGGGACATCCACCTGGGTGGTGACCAGTGGATCCGCCGTGAGGAACACCCAGAGATCGACGCCTACGTGGGCCAACGCATCCTGGTGACCGACGGAACCAGCGTGCTGGGGGCCGACGACAAGGCTGGCGTGGCGTCGGTGATGGAGGCTGTCGTCACATTGATGGCCGATTCGCGGCCTCATCCGGAGGTGTACCTCTCCTTCGTACCCGATGAGGAGATCGGACTGCGCGGAGTACGGACGATGGACCTCGAGCGATTCCCGGTCGACTGGGCGTACACCCTGGACTGCTGCGAGCTCGGTGAGGTGGTCGAGGCCACCTTCAACGCCGCCTACGCGACGGTGGTGATCGAGGGAGTTGCAGCCCATCCGATGAGCGCATTTGGCGTTCTGGTCAATCCGATCCTCGTTGCCCACGACCTCATCGGGAGGTTCGACCCGGCCCAGACTCCGGAGTGCACCAAGGACCGCGAGGGCTACATCTGGGTCGATGCCATCCACGGCGACCAGTCGGCGACGACAGTTGATCTGAACATCCGTGACCACGACCGTGCCCGTTTCGAGGAGCGCAAGGACGAGATTCGACATGTCGTCGAGCAAGTGCGCGCAGCTCATCCTCGGGCGCGGATCGACGTCACCTTCGAGGACATCTATGCCAATCTCGAAGACTCCAAGACCCCCGACAACGCGATCGCTGCCCAACGATTGCTCGACGCCATGTCGGCCGTGGGAGTCGAGCCCATCCACCGGTCAATGCGTGGTGGGACCGACGGCTCCTGGCTGTCCACCCAAGGCATCTTCACCCCGAATTTCTTCACCGGCGCCCACAATTTCCATTCCCGATGCGAATTCCTGCCGCTGCCGAGTCTGGAACGCAGCCATCAGGTCGTCATGGAGCTGATGCGGGGAGCCTCGTGCTGATAAAAGAAATTCGCCCCGTGCCAGACGGCTCGGGGCGATCAGCGACCAAAGGTGGTCACGATGGATACAAAGTTCGGGATGGGTGCGGTTGGCGCCCCGGTGGGTGCGTATCTAGCCGTGCTGGGTGCACAGTTCGAGCCCGTGGGTGCACGTCGTCCGGAAGACAGGGAAACTATATGACGGGAGCGCGTTGGGTGAAGGATCCTGTTGAGTCAGTGTGTTGCTCCGTTGTTGAACCTGATGGCGATAGCGTCGTCGGGGTGAATGGTGGCCTGGTCGACGAGGACTTGTGAGGCTTCGGGTGTGCGGGCAATTGCGGGGTGCTGAGTGTGGCGGCAAGGCCTATAGCTTTTGCTGCTATTAGGCGACGCAATGCAGGGAACAGAACTGTTAATGAAGGAGTGTCGACGCGACATTGGGGCTCCGCCAGGAGCTTTTCACTGGCTCAATGCAGCTGTTGCTAGAGCTCCGGAAGCTGCGCGAGAGCAATAAACACGGCCCCGGCGACCTTCCTAGTTGCACCAAGACTCTTTGCAACCAGAGAGGCTCATGGGGATTACCCTTGGGAGACTGTGTCAAGCAGTTCCTGGACGCGTGTTCTGATCTGGTCAATGATGCCCCGGACTTCTTCGAGTGAACGGTCGCTGGAGTCGTCGATCTTCCAATCCTGATAATGGACGCCTGGGAAGAAGGGACAGGCTTCGCCACACCCCATGGTGACGACCCAGTCAGACGTTTTCACCTGTGCGGGGTCTAGTGGTTTGGGTTGAGAATCGGGTTGGAGGCCAATCTCGGCGAGAGCCTCAACGACGACGGGATGAACTGCATCAGCAGGCTCGGATCCTGCCGACAGAATCGTCACACCTTCTGGCGCAAGCTGCTTAGCTAACGCTGCGGCAATCTGGGAACGCCCAGCATTTTGCCGGCAGGCGAACAAGATTGTGGTTTCTGAGGTTGTGTCACTGACATTCATGGCGACTCCTGACTCAAGGTTTTCAAGAAGATTGTGATCAAAGCTTGGATGGAGCGTGAAGTACGCCCATTTCCCTCGCTTCTGTCTTTCGAGAACCCCTGCTTTGACCAGCTTGCCTAAATGATGGGAGATCGTCGACTGGCTTATGCCGAAGGCTTCAGGGAAGTTGCATGCACACACTGGGGACGGTGCCGCCTGCTTGACCATCAAAGCTAGCTGCAGCCGGGTGATATCACCCAATGCCTTGAACTGCTCCACCCGAGCTTCAAGCGACGTTGACGGCGAGGTCACCTCGCCCACAGGGCAAGCGCACATGTAACTATCGTTCACCCTTCCATCATGCCACATGTTGATAGATTTCGATATGTAGGTGTAGTATGTGTCGTATCGACACTCATCGATATGACATGTGGAGGTAGGAGATGACCAAGATCGAGATCTTTGATCCGACGATGTGCTGTTCGTCGGGCGTATGCGGAGAGGACGTTAATCAGGAAGTCGTTGATGCGGCGGCGGCTGTGAGTGCCGCGCGGAAGGAAGGACTGGACGTGGTGCGGCACAATTTGGCCAGTGCTCCGTTGGACTTTGCGTCCACTCCGGTTGTGCGTGAGTTGCTTGAGTCTGAAGGGGCGGATTCTCTTCCCGTGGTGGTGATTGACGGCGAGATCGTCCTTAAGGGCGTGTATCCCACCCTGACACAATTGCGTGCGTGGGCGCGTCGGGATTCTGTAGGCACCTCCGATTCTCAAGTTGCACGTGACGGCCGATCGGAGCTTCCAGTGGCAGGCTCGTCGTGTTGTGGAGGTGCTTCGGGATGCTGTTGAGCCAGTGGCCGCCAACAACAAAGTTTCTGATGTTCACTGGCAAGGGTGGGGTCGGTAAGACGACGGTGTCATGCGCTACTGCCCTTTCGCTTGCTGCACAAGGGCGCAAAGTCTTGCTGGTGTCGACGGATCCGGCATCAAATGTTGCACAGGTTTTCGGGCAACCTATCGGATCTGAAATTACTGCGCTAGGCGACGTTGTTGCCAGGGACACGGGGATGGAGGTCGAGCTCGATGCGATCGAGATTGACCCGAACATGGAGGCAGAAAAGTATCGCGAGTCGATTCTTGCGCCAGTTCGTCATCTCCTGCCGCCCGAAGTGTTGCGCGAGTCCGAGGAGACGCTCTCTGGCTCATGCACGGTGGAGGTCGCCTCATTCAACAGGTTTGTTGATTTCCTCGATTCCCCGAACATTGTCGATGCTTACGATCACATTGTTTTCGACACCGCACCCACAGGCCACACGTTGCGGCTGCTCGCACTGCCGGGTGACTGGTCGTCTTTCATTGAGAAGGGAACTGGTGATGCTTCCTGCCTTGGTCCGTTGTCGGGACTCGATAAGCATCGCCAGACCTACGACGATGCGGTCAATACACTGAAGGACCCTGCTCTGACCACTTTGGTGCTTGTGGCACGTGCTCAAGATTCCACTCTCCAGGAGGCTGAGCGTGCAGCCAGCGAGCTCTCGGAACTCGGGGTTAATCCGCAGGCGCTGGTTGTCAACGCACTCTTGCCCGAAGCAGGCAATGACCCGCTCCACCGTAGGCTTATGCTCGGCGAGCGGAGTGTCCTAAATGGACTCGCAACTACCCATCCAGTGCTCAGTGGATTGGCATGCTTCACGATTCCCATGAACCCTGAACCCGTCATGGGAATCAAGGGACTGACCACTGTTGCCCCGCAGTCCCACGAGAGCGTGGCCGGCCTTGAGGAACTGCCCTCCGCCGAAGTTGTCGACGTTAACGAGGCGGTGCAATCTGCCCTGTCTCAGGCAACAGAAAAGATCGTAGGAGGCGGCCCCAAAGTCGTTCTGGCTATGGGTAAAGGTGGAGTAGGTAAGACGACCGTCGCGCAGGCTCTTGCCATCTCTGTCGCTCGCAAGGGGTTGCCTGTGCTTCTGGCGACCACTGACCCGGCCTCGCACCTGGATGTGACTCTTCCGCAGAAATATCCAGGTCTCGATGTGGTCAGCATCGATCCTCACAAGGTTGTGGAAGAGTACCGTCGAGAAGTGCTCAACACAAAGGGTGCGACACTGGATTCTGATGGCCGAGCACAGCTTGTCGAGGACCTTGCCAGCCCATGCACGGAAGAAGTTGCTGTCTTCAGAGCGTTCTCTGCTGTCCTAGAAGAAGCCGACCACCGCTGGGTCATCATCGATACAGCTCCCACCGGACACACCCTGCTGCTTTTGGACGCTACGGGTTCCTATCACCGAGAGCTCCTGCGCCAATCCGGGGCAGATGAAGGGAGTAATGGCACCCTGACCGCTCTAATGCGTCTGAGAGATCAGAGCCGGACATTCCCAATCCTGGTAACGCTTCCCGAGTCAACTCCGATCTTGGAAGCCAAGGAACTCGCTGATGACCTCGCCCGTGCTGGCATTACGCCACGAGCCTGGGTCATCAACCAGTACCTACCAATGAACCAGTCACAGTCAACATTTCTCAAACAACGAGCCACAGCGCAGCGCAACACTGTGGAGCGTTATCTGGCCACAGACCAGATGCGCACCCCTGTCTGGGAAATCCCGGTGGTATAGCCGCATCAGAGCAAAGGTGGGGTGTCCAGGGCAATTCAACTCCTGGACACCCCACCTTGATCGTTCTAAAGGCGTTAAACAAAATCTGCATTGAACACTACGCCAATTTATACAAGATGAGACCGACTATCCCACGACTGTGGCACATTCTGTATCAAGGTCGAAAAACACGAGCGCCCCGATGATTGCGCTTTCCCACGCTACATACGGCATCGGTGCATGGCTTCGGAAAACATATTGACGTTAGCCCCATACTTTTTGACGCTTCGCGCCTCAACCTGCTGAGCAAGCCCCCGAGAGGACTCTCCGAGGGCCTAATCAGCCGTCTCCAGGAGTCCATCAAGGGGCATCAGGATCAGTCGCCACAGATCAAAAACCGCTCCAGAACACGGAAAACGCCACCCCGTACACCGTCCAGTCAGGCCAGGATTCTTTGTATCCAGAGTGATGTTCTAGGAGCGGATGACGGGAATCGAACCCGCGTAGCCAGTTTGGAAGACTGGGGCTCTACCATTGAGCTACATCCGCATGTCCCCAACGGGACCCCAACAGTATACATGGATTGACCGTTGACGTCACATCCGTCGTGGCACGGTACGTCGGAACGTCCTGAACCCGTCCGCTCGTCACCCAGATATCAACCTTTCGGACCATGTCCACAGCCGATTCCCATGATGTGATGGCCTCATGACACCGTTGAAGAAGCTTGCAACCTGCGCGGCGACCTGGTTAGTCATTGGCCTGGTCGGCGGAGTGTTCTACCGCGAGTTCACCAAGGCCCACGATTTCACCGGCTGGACCCAGCTCAAGGTGGTGCACACCCACAGTCTGGCGCTGGGCTTCATGCTGACCCTCATCGCGCTCCTCTTAGAGCAGGCATTCACTCTGTCGCAGCACCGCGGTGCCTTCGCCACGTATTTTTGGGGATTCAACCTCGGTCTCCTGCTGACCATCGCGATGCTCGTGGTGCACGGCATCATGCAAGTTAACGGACATACCGACGTCTCCCCTGCCATCTCCGGCATCGCCGGCCTCGGGCACATTGGCCTTTCTGTCGGCCTCGTCGGGCTCATGGTGGCCCTGTTCAAATCGATTTCAGCTACCAACCGTCAGGTCGATCAGCAGGCCTGATCTCTCCACGTCTCCACGGCGACGGCGCATTCCTCGGGGTGCGCCGTTTGTCGTGGAGCCGGTCGTGAACCGTTCTGTCGGGTCTTCCACGCGCCAGCCTCTCGGGGCAGCCCGGCAACATGGGTCCGCCAACAGCACGTAGACCAGTGAGTCGCATCAATGTTGTCCCGCGGTTCGGAACCGTGCTGTTCCTTCAGCCTCGGCACAACTGCAGCCAGCATGGTATGTACGGGGGTCCACATGGATTCCCTGTCATACAACCTTCAGCGTCAGCGTTGCGACAGCCCGAACTGTTCCGTACCGAGCCCATCAAGACATTCACTCAGTCGAGCGGATCTCCCCTTGTCACAGCGACCGTCGAGAAATCAGCAGAGCCGTTCACCGTTCTCTGGATAGGGCCATACCCACTGCACAAAACGTTGTGACAAGGGTGAACAGAGTCGGGGCGACAGGACTCGAACCTGCCTTGGATGCTGAAGCCACGAAGCCGACACCACAGGGAATTGCGCCGCTGTCTAGCGTAGCCAGACAGCATTTTGGGACAGTGTCTAGGGTGTGCAGGTGTGAGCAAACGTGAGCAACTTTCTGGCGTGCTTGTCGCACGCATCGCATGCCTGAAGGCCCGCCCATGTCACCGTCCCGCCGATCCTTCGGCTACCTGCGCAAGCTGTCGGCGGGCAGCATCCAGACCAGCGCGATTGTCAGCGTGCGTCGTGCGCTCGGCGAGCTGGACGCCCACGGCACTGCCCCGCTGTGCATCGTGATGAACGGCGCCGACTGGAAGGCCATCGAGCTGGGCAGGCTGACCACGGGCCAGTTCATGCTCGGTGCGGCTACCTCGTGCGCCCCGCTGGACGCCGTGAAACGCCAGCTGTTCGGCGTGCCGGGCCCTGTCCACCGTCGCCAAGCCCGGCCAGGCCGTCGTCATGCCCGCGGACGGTCGCCAGATTGTGCCATCCTGTCGGCATGGATACTCAACGCACCTACAAGTTCGAGCACGGGAACAGCTTTAACCTGGAGACCGCGGAGGAACTGATCCGCTCCCATCGGTACAAGTTTCGCAAGAACGCGACTCTGGGCACGATCCGGTTGGACGTCATCGCCCCCGAGGACGCGGACCTGAAGACACTGGACGGCCCCCTGACGGATCTGGGCGGCACGCTTCTCACTCGGGATGAGCAGTGAGCACAAACCTACTTCCCCCCACTTGGGGCAACCAAGACCTGCCGACGCTCATCGCGGCCGTGCGGCTCACTGACGAGGAAGGCCGCGCCGAGGCGTCCCGAGTGGCCCAAGAGTCTGGCTTGGACTTGCCCACCACACACCGGGCCCTGCGCCGCCTGAACCACCAATTCTTGGTCGTTGACTTTGTGAACGCATGGGGCGGCGAAGTGTTGCGGGCCGCGGTCACCGACGTACTGCCCCAGGGACGCGTTACCTCCGGGCAGTGGCCGGATTCAGAAAGACTGGCCGCGGAAGTGGTCGCGCAGTTGCAGCAGATGGCCGAGCAATCGGGCGAGAAGAAGAGCAAGACCAAGAACTTCCTCCGCGGCGCCGGCTCCGAGTTCTCCACCATGCTGGGCGCCGCCGTCGGCTCTGCCCTGAAGGCGCAGGGACTCGGCTTCTAGCTGTCGCACGAACCAAACAAACCCCTAGCCAACCATAAGTTGACTAGGGGTTTTGTCGTCGGGGCGACAGGACTCGAACCTGCGGTCTCCTGCTCCCAAAGCAGGCGCGCTAGCCACTACGCTACGCCCCGTCTCATCACGTCTATCGCAACGAGAACATCGACAGCTTAGTGGAACACCCCGTCACTCGGCCAATGAGACACCTCTCCAACGCCAATTCCGTCACTTCGACACCGATCGGATGGCGTCGGCGATGACTTCAGGGCGATCCAACATCATGAGGTGATGGGAGTTCTCAACGACGACCAACTTCGCGCCGAGCATCGGAGCCAGACGCTCGTGAAACTCCAGCTCCTGTTCCTGACCCGAATACACCGCTGACAGCAGCACCGTGGGCAGTCCCGGCCATGGATGGTCTGAACGAACGGCCATGAGGTCCCATGCCTGCCGGTCGTAGCCAATCCACTCAGCTACCGCCATCGCCATGGCGTCAGGACTTCCGTAAACCCGGTACAGCCGATGCTCGTGGAATTGGTGCCACACCAACTTCCCGGACCTCATCGTCTGTGCCGCCACGCCAACGGCAAAAGCGGCGCGGCCCAACGAGCCCGCTACCGAATCCATCACTTTGTGGACGGCCTTGGGCAGCGCAATGCTGTGTTCGCGCGGAGGATGAGTCGGCCATTCCACCGACGGGTCCACGAGAACGATTCCGGCGACGACGTCAGGATGGATACGGGTGAAGGCCTCGGCGTGGAAAGCCGCCATGGAGTGGGCGACGAGAATGACCTTCCGTGGTTCCTTGGTGTCCCAATGCCCTTGAATGACCCCGACCAAGTCCCTCAGGCTGGCGACCTCTTCGTCGAGGTCCGGATAGTGTCCGGACCAGACCGTTCCGCCGAGCCCTGGTCTGTCATAGCTGACGACGTCGAGATTCTGCAGACGGTCCACGACCGGTGTCCAGAAGTCGCTCGACGCCGCGGCGCCAGCCATGAGGAGGATAACCGGGTCGTCGACGTTGTGATCGGGCCCTTCACCATCGTCGTAGACGACACGAATTGGCCGTCCGCCCAGCTCCCGAACCGACGTCAAGGCGTCGTGGGCAGAGTCAAGAGCCTTGTGACCGCACCCGTCGGAACAGCTGGCGTCAGTATTCTCACTCATGACAATCCCCTGTCTCACACCACACTTGTCTAGACCCTCACGAGATGCGCGGACGCACCAGTGGGAAGGCAATCGTCTCGCGAATTGATGCATTCGTCAGCATCATCACCAAACGGTCCAGGCCCATGCCCATCCCACCCGATGGCGGCATGGCGTATTCGAGAGCCTCCAGGAAGTCCTCATCGAGCTCCATGGCCTCCGGATCACCACCGGCTGCCAGCAATGACTGGGCGGTGAACCGCTCGCGCTGGATCACGGGATCGACGAGCTCGGTGTAGGCGGTACCTACCTCAGACCCGAAGATGATGAGGTCCCACTTCTCGGCCAGGCGCGGATCGTCGCGATGCTGGCGGGTCAGTGGGGAGACGTCGGTCGGGAAGTCACAGAAGAAGGTCGGCTCGACGGTGACGTGCTCGCTCAGGTGTTCGTGCAGCTCGAGGACGACGTCACCGCGGCTCCACTTCGGCATCGTCGCGATACCAAGCTTGTTGGCGTATTCGAGGAGTTTCTCCTTGGGGGTGTCGGCGGTGACCTCCTCCCCCAGTCCTCGCGAGATTCCCTCGTTGACGGTGATGACGTGCCAGTCGTCTGCCAGGTCGATCTCGTGCTCAACGCCCTTGCGGTCGCACCCTCGGATCACGGTGTGACCGATAGCGTTGCGCGCCGCTGCCAGGATCATCGCGCGCGTGAGATGACGCATCTGCACGTAGTCGCCATAGGCCTGGTAGGCCTCCAACATCGTGAACTCGGGGTTGTGCGTGGCGTCAGCTCCCTCGTTACGGAAGTTCCGGCCGATTTCGAAGACTCGTCCAGCTCCGCCAACCATGAGCCTCTTGAGGTAGAGCTCCGGGGCAATGCGCAGGTAAAGGTCCAGATCGTAAGCGTTGATGTGGGTGCGGAACGGCCGGGCATTCGCGCCACCATGGATCGTCTGCAGAATCGGGGTCTCGACCTCGATGTAATCGTGACTCAGCAGGGTTTCTCGCACCGCACGAATGGCGTTCGAGCGAGCCCTCAACTGATCACGAGCGCCCGGGTTGACAATGAGATCGAGGTAACGCTGCCGAACCTTCGCCTCAGGGTCGTTGAATCCCGACCGCCGCGACGGCAATGGTCGCAGGGACTTCGCCGCCAATCGCCACGACGCCGTCTCCAAACTCAGCGTTCCATTGCGGGAAGCCCCCACGGTCCCGGATGCCACGAGGTGGTCTCCCAGAGACACCGCATGCCGGAATTCCCGAAGCCTGTCGGCTCCCAGCGAGTCACGCTCCATCACCAACTGGCAGGACCCGGTCCAGTCGAACAGATCGACGAAGATGACACCGCCGTGATCGCGGCAGGCACCGATCCGCCCGGAGACCGTCATCTCCTGACCGGTCAGCTCGACGATGACGTCGCCAGGACGGTGATCGGGCTTGCAGTCGGGAGGGTATGCCTCCGCCCCGGACTCGAGGAGCCGCTCACGCGTGGCCATCCGGGTACGAACCTGCTCCGGGAGCCGCCGCTGAAGAAGAGTGGGAGTGCGTTCCTCAGCCAGAAATTCCGCGATCTCGGGGTGACCGCTAATCGAGTAAATCGGCTGGGGCGGCGGCTCCACCGGGTAGATCCAACTCGGAATGTCGAGCTGGCCCTCGGCAATACCCATCGCCACACCGATCTGCGCCAGGTCAGAAGTATCGGTGAAGTTGAGGTAGCGGGTCTGCCAGCTCGGCTTGTACTTCACGTTGGAGCGGTAGAGCTGCTCGATCTGGAACCACTTCGACGCAACGAGCACAAGCCAGCGGTTGAGACGACGCACCGGGGAAGCACCGACGCGGGCACCCTCCTCGATCGCCTCGCGAAAGACCGCGAAGTTCATCGACACGCGCCTGATACCAATCTCCGGTCCGGCAGCCATGAGACCGGCGACCATGAGCTCGGTGACTCCGTTGTCGGCTCCGTCCAGGTCACGACGCATGACGTCCAGGGACAATCCGTCATTGCCCCAAGGGGTGAAGGAGAGAATTCCTGCCGTCTGGCCAGCACGCGGACCGTCGTCGGGGTACAGCGCCTCCACCATGACGCATCGCCCGTCGAGCGGGTCTCCCAGACGGGAAAGAGCCATTGAAAACCCTCGCTCGTCACCATTCTGACGCCATTTGTCAGTGAGGTCGATGAGCCCCTGAAGCTCCTGCGGGTCGATGTCTTCATGACGACGCACTCGGGTGGTGTACCCCATTGCGCGCAACTTGGTGACGGTGTGGCGGACCGGCTTGAGGTCGGGGTCATCGAGGCTAAACGCGGCGGGAGAGATGATGGCCTCGTCGCCGATGCGCATGGCCTTGAGTCCGGCCTGGGTCCATGCCATCGCACCTTCCTCAGAAGTGCCGATGACGGCCGGAACCCAACCATAAGTGTGAGCGACGTCAAGGAATGCCTCAATGGCACCGGGCCACTGATCCACTGGGCCGACGGGATCCCCCGAGGCCAGTGCGACCCCTGTTTCGGTTCGATAGCACACTGCCGCATGGCTGTTTCGCGAGAACACGACGGCCTTGTCACGACGCAGTGCGAAATAGCCGAGGGAGTCCGCCGGATTTTCCTCGAGGAGCCGACGCAGGCGCAGCTCATCGGACAGGCTCATCATGGCGATGTTGCGCTGAGATCGCAGCATGACGACAAGAGCGGCCACCAGCACGAGGGCGAGAAGGAAGGAGATCACTTCCTGCACCCAGTGCGGAGACGTGGGAGCAGGTGCAATTTCGGCACCATTTCCGCGAATGATCCGACCGACAATGCGCACCAACCGGTTACGAGGCCGTCCGACACCACCGGTCAGGGAGACCAGCAACCAGCCAATAAAGCCGGTCGCCAACAGCCCGCCAATGAGGACGGCGATGGCCTTGCCGAGATTGGTCCGAACTGTGTGTGCCGCAAAGTCCTTTCGATGAGTCAGCAGGGCGACGAGGATCCAGCCGACTGAGAAGACGTTGAACAGATACCCCGCGAGATCGAGGTCATTGAAGGTGTCCGTCGGGCCACCCATGATGACCTCGGCAACAACAACGACGAAAAACGTGGCCGCAACGAGCCACATCAGCCCGAAGAGGATGATGCTCACCCACCAGGCGAATCTCTTGCGCCTCGACAGCGCATCCGCCAGCACCACCAGGACGACGGCCCCCGCCCAACCGAAACCGTCGATCGGGAAGATGAACACCGAGAACAGGTTGTTCGCGACTCCAACCCACGTCGTGCGGCTGAAGACCAGGCGCAGCACGATGAGGAGGACGGCAACATTCATCAATCGCGGTATGACGACAACCGGCATCGACCTCGGATTCGGGGTCGACTGCGAACCGGATCGCGTCCGGGCTGTCGTTGCTGCTCGCGTCTCAGGTACGAAATGGGACGAAGTCACGTCCCAACTGTGCCACGTGCCGCGGACACAACCAGAACCTCATTCGCTGCACAGCCGTTCTTGCCTACTGAAAATGGCACAACCGAGGCAAAATGAGACTTTTCCAACGGATTCATGATCCTGACAAATCTCGTTTCGGCGACATCACCATGTCAGGAGAGCCAGATCCTCGTCGTCCAGATGCTCACTGACGAGGAGGCGTCGCAACGTCCGCTGGCGCAATTCCCCCACCCGGGGCGAGCCGAACGAACTCGTCAGCTCCTCTGGCCACACCGTCGTCATGGCATGAGCGAGCGCGGCCCGGCGTCTGGAGACGCGATGGCCCTGCGCGTAAAGAGGCCCGCCAGGAACGGTCGGGAGGAAAGCTCCCAGCTCCCACACGGCCTCGTCGGCATCCCGGCTCGCGCACCTGCCGGTCCAAATGGCCCTCTCGGCACGTACCAGCGGGTCTTCCCCCTCGCCCGAGACGACATTGACCCACACGTGTTCGGGCACCAACGTCGCCAGCTCGGCCGAGGCGATACAGCGGGACATGAACGTTCCCGGCTCGTCCAATGACAGTTCCCACAACCGGCGCAATCCCTCGTCGCGCAGTTCGGAATCACTCATGCGATGGCCCAGCCTGAATGCTGCACAGCAGGTGAGAAGCCGAGCAACGTGATCATCAGCAGAACCGAACGGCCGTGACAAGACATTCTCGAGGCCCTCAACAGCCATCTCCAGAGCGGAAAATGGTGCGACCCTCATACCAACTGCACTCATGAGGAGCCACATCTGTGGTCCAGTGACGGTACGTGGGTCAAAACCGGAAAGAATCTCGTCGACCCGTGCGCCCACAGCCGTGGCCAGATCGGGTGACCAACCGATCAACACTCGGGTGGCTCCCCTGGACTCATGAATTGCCAGGTCATGCGCCCCCACCGGCAGCGGGCCAATCGTCTCGCTGGTGTGTTCGGCCCCATCGACGAGAATGCCCGCATCGGGGGTGTGACACACCATCTCTTCGGGCTGATCGACAATGGTCTCGGCTGGCAACCACGCAGGAAGGGAGCCCAGCGCCTCCCCGATGTCGTCCGTGAGCCGACCACGCCACAACGCCATCCGGGAATTGCCCGGGGCCAGGGCAATCTCGCTGCCAAGGAGGCTGACGCCCTCGTCCACCGCGCATGAATCCCCCATGTCTTGCCGCCAAACCATGAGTGCCGGATGCTCGTCGCGGCATGTTCTGGTGACGACGAGGCCGTGAGCCCCAGCCGCCCACACAGCAGCAGGGAGCGGATCGTCAGGGATCCAGATCGGACCGGGAACCGTCATTTCCGCAGTGTCGATGCCAGGAGGCATGGTGATTCCGGCAATGAGCTCGACCTCGTCGGATTGGCGTAGCCGGGCGGACAGCACCGCCCCGCACGGGTGAGTCCACATCCACGAAGAATCGTCGGCGGACTCCTGGCATGACACCAGGGTCCACGGCTGACCGACGCTGATGTGGCTCATCTTGACCTCCAGACCTGACTCAACCGTCAGTGATGCCGACGTTGGCACCGTGGGCACCAGAACAGGTGACGCCCTCCCCGTACGACCATCTTCACCGGCGTGTTGCACACCAGACATGGCTGGTTCTCTCGTCGGTAGACGTAGACCTCGCCACCGTGGCGATCAACGCGGGGCGGTCGCCCCATCGCCTCCGGGGTGTGCTCTGGCTGGACGGTATCGATGCGTCCTGCCTCGACCCCGGCGCGCATGAGCATGACCAGATCATCCCACATTGCCCGCCATGTCGAGCGGGAAATCTGCTTGCCAGGGGTCGCTGGATCGATCCGATGCCGGAAGAGGACCTCGGCTCGGTAGATGTTGCCAACCCCTGCTGCAATCTTCTGGTCCAACAACAGGTCACTGATCCGGCGGGAGGACCGTCGCACCTTGTGCCAGGCAATCTCGGGATCTGCGTCGTCACGAATGGGGTCTGGACCGATCGTGGCCGCGACCACCGCCCAGTCATCGTCATTGATGAGTTCGCAGGTCTGGGGCCCGCGCAGGTCCGCAGCCGTGACTCCGTCGGTAATGCGCAATCTGACTTGTCCGACCACCGGAACTGATGGCCCCACCGCAAGCTTCCCGATGAGCCCCAGGTGGATATGGAGCAGGTGGTCGTCACGATGATTGTCGAAATCGATGACAAGGTGCTTGCCCCGTGCCTGGGCCGACGCCAACACCGTTCCGTCGAGCATGGCTGCGGACTCGGCGAAACGGCCTTGTGGCGAGGTGACCTCGACCGGTTCTCCGGCGAAGGCGGTACCGATGGCGTTGGCAAGACGATGGATGACGTGGCCTTCGGGCACAGACGGTTGTCCTCTCGAGGTCGATGAGATGGCGAGGTAATCGCGGAAATCGTGGATTGATGAGTACGGCGACGAGTACTTGAGGCAGGATGGTCACATGAATGCCCCTGGCCACGGCAAACACCGACACACCCACGACCACGGACGCGGCCGTGGACCCATTCTCGATGGAGACCGCGCCATGAGGGCACGGGAACTCGCCGAGCAATCAGAGCCCGCCGCTGACTCCCAGATGCCCGATCCGGGTCAGGAATGGCCGACCGTGCTAGCGCATCTTCGTCGTCGAGCCACCGCCAGTACGGTCAAGGAGTCTGATGAGGTCGGTTCAGCCCAGTGAGCCCTCGTCCTCCCAACGCGTGAGCTTGTCAATACGACGCTGGTGACGATCCTCGTGGGAAAAGTCCGTCGTCAGGAAGGTCTCGACGATCTTCCAAGCCTCCTCGTGGGTCTGCATCCGGCCCCCCAAGGAGACGACGTTGGCGTCATTGTGAAGACGGGCCAGCTCGGCAATCTCGACGGTGTAGGCCAGCGCAGCACGAATTCCCTTGACCTTGTTGGCCGCGATCTGCTCGCCATTTCCCGAGCCGCCCAGAACGACGCCCAGGGAACCAGGCTCAGCCACCACGGCCTGAGCGCACGGAATGCAGTAGTCCGGGTAGTCGTCGAGGGAATCATAGGTCGACGCGCCATGGTCGACGACCTGATATCCGGCCTCGGTCAGCTTGCCGACGAGGAACTCCTTGAGCTCGAAGGCCGCGTGATCAGTACCAATATGAACGTGTGAAGGCTTGAAGGTCATGGTTCAATCATGGCACCAACCTCCAGCCCGTTGGCTGCTCAGGAGGGATCAACTCCGCTAGCGTGAGGGGTATGGTTGAAAGCACCTCATCCGTTCAGGTCCCCGACCCCTACCGCTTGGAGCTCGTCACCAGCGACGGTTCCCGCAGTGACGAGGTCGACAATGTGGTACGCGCCGTGGCACTGGGTTTCCACCTGGCACAACCATCCGACGCCGAGCTCGAGCACTACGCCACCTGTGTCGAGGGTGAACGGTTGTGGACGATTCGGCAGCCTGACCCCGATCCGGAGTTCCCGGGTCTCCCGGTCGCCACGATGGCCGCGTACCCCAGCACCATCAACACCGGACACGGTCATCTCGAACCAGCCACCTTCATCACCGACGTGACCGTGCGCGCCAGCCACCGCCGCCGCGGGCTGCTTCGCACCCTCATGACGAATGCCCTCACCCGGTCCATGGAGGAGGGCCTGCCTTTCGCCGCACTGACAGCCACCGAGGGAAGCATCTACGGACGCTTTGGCTACGGCATCTCGACTCGAGCTCAGAACGTCGAGATCATTGCGGATGGTCGGTTCAAGCTCAACCACGAACCGAGCGGAACTGTGTCGATGGCCGATCCGCTGGCCATCGATGATCTGCGCCTCAAGGTGTTCTCCGAATTCCATCAGGCCCATCGTGGTTCCCACAACCGCCAGCCCTGGCATGTCGATTTCTCCTCCGGGCGCTGGAGCTCCCAGAAGGGCGGTCCCAACCGTCGAATCCGTTCGATCGTCCACCGCAATGACGAGGGAGAGCCTGATGGCGTCGTGTCTTACGAGATCGACAAGGACTTCGGCTCACAGATCACCGTCGTTGACATGGTGGCAACCACCCCGAACGCCGAGGTGGCTCTGTGGGAGTTCCTGGCCTCCGTCGACCTCATCGAGACGATCAAGGCACCGCAGGTCGATCCCGCCACGCCGCTGCCGTGGGCGGTCGAGGACCCGAGGGTGGTCACGTTCACCCGTCACACTGATCTCGGGTGGCTGCGCATCCTTGACGTCGACCGGGCGATGGCAGTGCGAGGTTGGGATCACCAAGGCTCAGTGACCTTCCACGTCACCGACTCGATGGGCTACGCCGAGGGTACGTGGCGTGTCGACGTGGATGCCCCGGGGGCACCGGCCACGGTGACTCGGGTCGACGATTTCACCGATGCTGCAACTCTCGATGTGGCTGCCCTCGGATCGCTGTACTTCGGCATGGGACGTGGATTCTCGCTGGCCGCCGCCCACCGCATCACCGGTACTGACGAGCAGATCGCGGCGGTCGACCGAATGTTCTCAACCGTCGACGTGGCTCACAACATCTCGGAGTTCTGAGCCCTCATCTCGACAACATGGGCCGGGCGCTCATGCCCGGCCCACATGTATGTCCTACCAGCTGTGTCCTTCCCGCGTGGCGACCCGGGAAGATCGACCATCATGCGACGGTTGTGATTCCCTGTGGGCCGTTTTCGAGCAGGTATTGGAATCCCACCTCGTCGAGAATCGGACGACCCAGCTCACGTGCCTTCGTCTCCTTGGACCCGGCGTTCTCTCCCACCACGACGTAGTCAGTCTTCTTCGACACTGATCCGGCGGCCTTGCCTCCTCGGGAAACGATGGCTTCCTTGGCCTCGTCACGGGTGAATCCCTCCAGACCTCCCGTGACGACCACAGTCAGCCCTTCCAGGGTCTGCTCAGGTGCCTCGTTGCGATCGTCGGCCATTCGCACCCCAGCCGCAGCCCACCGGCTGACGATTTCCTGATGCCAGTCGACCTCGAACCACTGCTGGACTGATTCCGCAATGATCTCGCCGACCCCGTCGATCCCGGCGAGCTCCTCCAAGGATGATTCTCGAATGGCCGGGATCGAACCGAAGTGGGTGGCCAGAGCCCGGGCCGCCGTCGGACCAACGTGACGGATCGACAATGCCACCAGCACCCGCCACAGGGGCTGGGACTTGGCCTTGGTCAACTCGTCGAACATCTTCCTGGTCGTGGCAGTCGGAACGGAGGGCTTCTTCGTTGTCGGCTTCGTGAAGAAGTAAGGCTCGAGCTGCCAGGGCCCCAACTTCCCGCGCACCTTCCGACGACGCCACACCTTGACCTCGGCCAGGTCGTCGGGCTGTAGGTCGAAGAGCCCTGCTTCTGAGTTGAGCACCGGGACCTGCCGGTCCGGAAGCCCCTCGGCAACCTCACCCTCATCCGGTCGCTGATTCTCCGGGTCGACCAGAGCGATGGCGGCTTCCCATCCGAGCGCCTCGACATCGAGGGCGCCGCGTGACGCCAGCCCGAAAACACGCTCCCGCAGTTGAGAAGGGCATTCCTTGGCGTTCGGGCAGCGAAGATCCTTGTCACCGTCCTTTTCGTACGCTAGCTCAGCGCCGCAGCTGGGGCAGTGATCGGGCATAACGAACTCCCGCTCCGAACCGTTACGCAACTCGACAACCGGGCCCAAGATCTCGGGAATGACGTCGCCGGCCTTGCGCAATACCACGGTGTCTCCGATGAGGATTCCCTTGCGCTTGACCTCGAAGGCGTTGTGGAGGGTGGCCATCTCGACAGTCGATCCCGCAACGGTCACCGGCCTCATGACCCCGTACGGCGTGACGCGGCCCGTTCTTCCGACATTGACACGAATGTCGAGAAGTTCGGTATTGACCTCCTCCGGCGGGTACTTGTACGCGATGGCCCACCGGGGAGCTCGAGAAGTTGCACCAAGCTTGCGTTGCAGAGAGACATCATCGACCTTGACCACCACACCGTCGATCTGGTGGGAGGCCTCATCACGCGACTCTCCCCAGGAAGTGACGAACTCATGCACCTGCTCGGCGTTCTCGACGATCTTGAGGTACGGCGACACCGGCAAGCCCCATTCGGCGAGCTTGTCGTACGCGTGTCCCTGGCTGGGAAACTCATGTCCTTCAACGGTGCCAATCCCGTGAACGATCATCGACAGGGGACGTGAAGCCGTCACCCGCGAATCCTTCTGTCGCAACGATCCCGCGGCCGCGTTACGAGGATTGGCGAAGGGATTCTTGCCAGCCTCGACGAGAGCGGCGTTGAGGTCTGCAAAGTCGGCGACCGGGAAGAAGACCTCACCTCGTACCTCGAGCAGGCTTGGGATGTCGTCACCAGCCAGTTTCTGCGGGATCGCCTTGATGGTACGGACGTTCGCAGTGACGTCCTCACCGATACGACCGTCGCCACGGGTGGCCCCCGAGACGAGTTCACCATCGCGATACACGAGATCGACGGCAAGACCATCAATCTTGAGCTCGCACAGGAAATCCGGGACGTTTCCGACGGACGTGGCGACCCTATTCATCCACTCCGAGAGCTCGTCACGGGTGAAGACGTTGTCCAGGCTCAACAGACGCTCCAGATGCTCCACCGGGGCGAAATCGGTCACCCGCTGTGGAGCTCCAACTCGCTGGGTGGGCGAATCCGGACTCCTCAACTCAGGGTGATCGTCCTCGAGCTTTTTCAGCTCAATCATGAGCTGGTCGTACTCGGCGTCGGAGATCGTTGGGGCGTCGTTGGCGTAGTAGGCGTCCTGGGCGTCCAGGATGCGTTCGGCCAGCTCAGTCCAGCGATGGCGCGCCTCAGACTCGGACTCGCTTGGCTCCAACTCATCGCCTCGGATGGGATCGTCAACCATGGTCCCATCCTTGCGCAGTTCCCATACCTGTGCATTCGGGTATCAGTCGACCTGCCTCCCACAACGAGGTGTGGTGGCCGCGGAAGCTCCGCGGCCACCGGTCCCCACAGTGGTTTTTCAGACTCCGGTGGCCGGAAGTGCCCCGGCGAAGTCTCCTGGCCTGCTCGGCGTCACGGTCGGAGCGGTGGAGGAAGGAGCCGGCGTGGTCGGGGCCGACGGCCCGTCACCAGACGGCTTAACCAACCAACCACCATCAGCAATGGAAGCACCAGTCAGGCAATGTTTGAGCTCGTCGAGAGTGTAGAAGAATGAGTTGACCGAGATCGGACGACAGCCACGTCCGAAAGTAGCCTGCTGCTCGTTGAGGAGCATCCGGACGACCTTCTGCCCTGACCCCGACTCGAAGACGTCCCACTGCACGTTGGAGGCCAGCGGAGCCACCTTGGCACCCCGCCAATCTGTGGCCTGCCAGAAATTGGTGTCCTGCGGACTGATCTGGGTACGAGATCCAGGTGCGCCGATGAGCGCCTCGAAGGGAACGAGGGTCTCAGCGTGGGCGAACCGCAAGGTCGCCGATCCCTTGGGATGGTCCTTGGTCTGCTGATCGATCTGGGCCAGGAAATCGTTAAGAAGAGGGCGGGCATTGCGATGGGCGATGTCCGATCCCTTGAAGCCGGGACCCTTCTCGGCGTAGTCCTCAGCGTCGAGGGACATCGCGAAGACATTGGCCTGGTCCTTCGTGAAGTACTTGGCGAAGTCGACCTTGGTCTCAGCAGCCATCGAGGGAGCGATGATGTACAGGTTGTACAGGTTGAGGGCCGCGTCGACGTCGTTCTTGGCCTTCTTGCCCTCGGGGGTCTCGAAGGTCCACTCCCCTGCTGCCAGTCGGTCGATGAAGTCCTTTGTATAGATCTTTTCCAGAACCTCACGGGCGGCCTTGCGAACCTCCGGACGCGAATTCACCGCATCGACGTAATCAGAGAGTTCCTTGCTGTCCTGGTACTCCTTGTAAGCCTTGTAGTCCGGGTTCGACTTGTCCTTGTGGAAGTACAGCGTCTTGGTGTCGGCCTCAATGGCGCGTGACATATGCCCGCTCATCTGCGGGGCACCATGGAGCAATCCAGTGACAAAGTCGTATCCGGACTCCGCAGCACGCGGTTCTCCCGAGGACTCCACGACGACCGTGTTGTCTTCCCCGTTGAAGATCTCGGGCATCCGGTGGGCCAGACGCTCACCCAGTTGACGATGCTGATCAGCTCCCACCCGGGTGAGGTTGCCGTACCCCCTCTCGAGCTTGTTGCCCTTGCTGAGCTCAACTCCGTCGGCCTCCATGTGGGCCCAGGTGCCCTCGTTGCCGAGATTTTCATTGGCCTCATGAAGTTTCATGGCCTGGGCGTGAACATCCTGGCCGAGGGGAGTCACAGCTCCCAACTCATTGGCCTTTTCCCAGATCGCCATCGTCAGAGCGTCGTACTTGAAGCTCGACAGGCCACGAGAGCCGTGACGGGCAACGACCTGGGTGTTGACGCGGTGGAATCCGACGGGCGGGGCCTGCAGGGCGCCACCGGAATAGCGATACGGAGTCTTCGTCGACAGCGAGTCGTCGGTGTCAGCATGAGCAATTGGCGCACAGGTGATGGCCAGACACCCGACAGCCATGGCGCCAAGAACACGGAAAGGTCTGGAAGGCATGGTGTGCTCCCGAGAAGATCGATCAGTTTGGCCATACCCTCGCTGATTCGGACGTCACCTCCATGTACGGCAGGTGACGCCCGATCAACGTTTCAATGACCTTCCGGGGACAGCTCCAGAGGGGATCAGTCCAGGATCGGTCCAACGGTACGGGTCCGCTTCAGCTCGAAGAAACCGGGGTAGGCCGTCACCTTCTCGAACCCGTCGAAGAGCTCTCCGGCCTCCTCACCCCTGGGAGCCGGAGACATCACCGGACCGAAGAGCGCCATGCCGTTGATATGGAGAACAGGGGTACCGACATCCTGTCCGACCGGATCCATGCCTTTGTGATGCGAAGCGCGCATGGCCTCGTCGAACTCACCCTTGCCAGCACGATCCGCGATGGACTCGTCGTAGCCGCTCTCCACCAACGCTGCCTTGACGGTCTCGATGCTGCGCTCCTCCTTGCCAAGGTGGTAGCGGGTTCCAAGGGCGGTGTAGAAATCACGAACAGCCTCCTGTCCATGCACCTCGACGACGCCAGTGGCAGCCTGAGCGCCGATCCACGCCTTGTCCATCTCGGCACGATAGTCGTCCGGCAGATCACGTCCTTCATTGAGGACGGCCAGGCTCATGACGTGGAAGACGGTATGGACGTCACGAACCTTCTCCACCTCGAGCATCCAGCGCGACGTCATCCACGCCCAGGGGCAGGACGGGTCAAACCAAAAATCAACTGTTGTGGTCATGGCACCAGCCAACCGCACGCGCCCGCGCACGCAAAGACTGACCCCGTCATTGTTCGCGTAAGGCGCAGTAATGACGCGAGATACAGTTCCCGCTTAACGAGACAGCGAAAGGCAAGAACCGATAGAGTTTCATGGGAATTGTTGGGTGCTTTTGTGCGCCCTTAACTAACATATGTTCCACGGAGGCATGATGAGTTCGGTCAACATCACTCGTGAGGAGGCGCAGCAGCGCTCCCAGGTCATCACGGCGCACAACTCCAAGGTGCTCGTTGATCTTTCTGGACGTGACCCCAACGGCGATCCGCTCGCCGAGCCGACCGAAACCTTCGTCTCCTCGTCAACCATCGAGTTTTCGTCGACCGGCGGCGAGAGTCATCTTGACCTCATTGCTGACGGTGTCTACGCTGCAGATCTCGACGGCACCCCGCTGGATCCGGCTGCATTCTCGAATAATCGTTTCCCGTTCACCACGGAAGCGGGAACTCACGAAATCACGGTCACGGCGCTGTGCCGCTACTCCCATTCGGGTGAAGGCCTGCATCGTTTCGTCGACCCTGCTGACGGCAAGGTTTACCTCTACACCCAGTTCGAGATTGCTGATGCCAGGCGTATGTACGCTGATTTCGAGCAGCCCGATCAAAAGATGACATTCGAACTGCAGGTCATCGCTCCGACTGGTTGGACCGTCGTCTCGAACTCCCCGACCCCAGAGCCGACGGAAGGCCCCTGGGAAGGGATGTCACGGTGGTCTTTTGAGCCCACCCTTCCAATTTCGACATATCTGACAGCCCTTGTCGCCGGCGAGTACCACGTCGATCACGGAACCATTCACACATTGTCCGGCGAAATGGACGCCGACATTCTGTGCCGTCAGTCAATGAAGGAACACCTCGACGCCGACCGAATCCGCACCACCACACAACGTGGATTTGAGGTTTACGAGTCTGAATTCGGCTACCCGTACCCATTCGGCAAGTACACCCAGTCCTTCGTGCCGGAATTCAACGCCGGGGCCATGGAGAACGCTGCCTGCGTCACTCACCGTGACGACCTGCTGTTCCGTTCCCGCGTTACCTCGGCCGCCTACGAGAACCGCGACAACACCATCCTTCACGAGCTCGCTCACATGTGGTTCGGCGATCTCGTCACCATGAAGTGGTGGGACGACCTCTGGCTCAACGAGTCCTTCGCCGAGTGGGCGTCGCATCACTGTCAGGAGAAGATCGTCGAGAAGCACGGCGGCATTGACCCATGGGTCTCCTTCGCGAACCAGCGCAAGACGTGGGGTTACACCCAGGACCAGCTGCCAACCACTCACCCGATCGCCGCTGACATGGTCGATCTCGACACCGTCGAGCAGAACTTCGACGGCATCACCTACGCCAAGGGTGCCTCGACCCTGAAACAACTGGTTGCCTTCGTCGGGGAGGCCGAGTTCCTGGCCGGCGTGCGCACGTACTTTGCCCAGAACGCCTTCTCGAACACTGAGCTCAAGGATCTCCTCCATCAGCTCCAGGTGGCGTCGGGACGCGATTTGTCGTCCTTCACCGAGCAGTGGCTGCGCATCCCAGGGGTCAACACCGTCCGTCCGGACTATGACGTCGATGAGAACGGCAACTTCACCCGCTTCGACATCGTACAAACGGCCATCGAGAAGTACCCCACCCTACGGACCCATCGTCTGGGCATCGGCATCTACACACTGACCGACGGCAAGCTCGTCCGGACCGAACGCCTCGACGTTGACATCCATGACGAGCGCACCCCGATTGCCGCCCTCGTCGGACATTCCCGCGGTGATCTGGTCCTGCTGAACGACGGTGACCTGACCTACGCGAAGGTCCGTCTGGATGATCACTCGATGGCCACCCTCATCGAGCACATCGACGCCCTGTCCGATCCGCTGGCCCGCGCATTGTGCTGGAGTTCCGCCTGGGACATGTGCCGCGACGCCGAGATGAAGGCCCAGGACTACGTCACCCTGGTTGGCAAGGGGCTTCCCAGCGAGACAGATCTCACGGCCGTCACCTCCCTCCTTCGCCAGGCCACCACCGCCGCGATCTCATACACCACTCGTGAGGCTCGCCAGGATGTGCGCGATCATCTCGTTGCGATCTCGGCGGCGGGACTGCGTGACGCCGAGCCCGGCTCGGACCATCAGGTGGCCTACGCCAACGGTCTGGCCGCTGCTGCCACGAAGGACGCCGCTGACCTGCTCGAGGGGTGGCTGAATGGCGAAGAGGTGCCAGAGGGCCTCGACATCGATCAGGGAGTGCGTTGGCGTCTCCTCATCGCCCTGGCCGGTATGGGCCGAGTCGGCGAACCGGAGATCACTGCCGAATTGCAGCGTGACAACACCATCTCGGGATCGGAGCAGGCAACTGGCGCTCGCGCCGCGATGCCCACGGCCGAGGCGAAGCAGGCTGCTTGGCAGCGCGCCACCACCGACGACTCGGTGCCCAACGAGACCTACCGGCAGCTCGTCAGCCAGTTCATTCAGCCTGATCAGGCCGAGGCGCTCTCGCAGTACGTCGATCCCTACCTCGAGCTGTGCAAGTCCATCGACTCCCGCGACGGCCAGTGGGCCAAGGCCGGTCACGCCCAGGTCCAGAACGCCCTGATGTGGCTCTTCCCGAGCACCGAGGTCATCGACGAGGCTTGGCTCGACAAGCTCGATGGCTGGGTTTCCGACAACAACCCGGGCAGCACTGTGCGACGCGTTCTTGCCGAGCGCGCCGACAACGCTCGCCGCACCCTGCGTTGCCAGGAGGCCAGCCGTCACTGAGCTGTGACGCATGAATGCGGCCCCGAACCAGCCGGTTCGGGGCCGCATTCGTCCTCGTGCTCAGCACTCAGGCTGCGTGACGAGGATCAGTCCGAGTTCTTGCCGCCGCGTCCCTTGGCAAAATGGACTCCCCAACCAATGAGGGTGAACAGGACAGCCGTGGCGATCGGCCACACGACACACAACATGAGTAGGTGCACGGAGCTGAATTCGGCTTCGGGCCAGCCAGGCAGGGTTTTCATGGGCACAAGGGCCACCGCATCGATCATGGGCTCAGCGTAGCGTCTTCGCACCAGTTTTGGACCGACCTTGGGGGGTGTCCCTATGTTCCCCGTCAAGCGGCGAGGGGCAGGGGTGATGGCTCTCGCGTT